>ENA-UPTF01001145-UPTF01001145.1-marine-metagenome-genome-assembly--contig:-NODE-1145-length-17200-cov-10.792501_pt1 | contig 17200 bp, 14 predicted proteins | sample MGYA00238166_ERZ767019 | MGnify/ENA primary metagenome ERZ767019 (study PRJEB28930, sample SAMN06266391) | marine metagenome | isolation source: Sea water from 250 m depth | place: Atlantic Ocean...
CGCAAGGCTGCTAGAACGATTTCAAAGCATAAGATGATTAAAAATAATGAACTTGTTTGCGTTGCTGTTTCTGGAGGGAAGGATTCCCTTGTATTATTAGATGTTTTAAATAAAATGTCAAAAACGCACAATTTTAGAATATTTGCTGTAACCATTGACGAGGGAATTCCAGGATATAGAGATGAAGCATTGAAGATTGTTGAAAAGTTTTGTGCAAGATTAAATGTAGAACACAAAACTTTCTCATACAAAGAACTCTTTGATATGACGTTAGAGGAGTCATTAGAGCTAAGAAATGACCAGAAACCCTCTTCCTGCTCAATCTGTGGAACGTTTAGACGTAGGGCAATAGATCATGCAGCAAAATCAATTAATGCAGATGTTATTGCAACAGGTCATAATTTGGACGATGTTATACAAACATTTCTTATAAACATCCTTTCTGGTGATACAAACAAAATTGGTTGGATGGATCCTGATTTATCTTCAAATAAAGTCAGAAAAATAAAGCCATTTTCTGAGATTTATGAGTCTGAAATTGTCTTTTATGCATTCACAAATGACCTGCCCTTTCAAACTGAACCATGTCCACACATGAATGAGGGAATTAGAACTGAGATTAGAGAATTTCTAAATTCGCTTGAATCAAATCATATTGGAGTAAAAAATAACATATACAGTTCAATTTTGAAAATCTCTCAATTTACAAATAAAGTCAGTCATAAAGAAAAACGAATTTGTACAGTTTGTGGGAATGAATGCACTGGTAAGATTTGTTCTGTTTGTAATATGATAACAGATTTGAAAAGCAAGTGATCTTAATTCAAATATAACACTAGTTTGTAATATGAGCGGTAGTAGGTAGGATTAGGGTGCCAGCCGTGCCCTGTTCTGAAACCGGCTATATGCAGAGATCAGTAACTGCTGGGTAAATCTCTAGATTGGTAATTCCCGCTTGGTATGCGGAAATGAAATCACGCCGAGGCGGGTGGTTGTAGGACTAGAGTTATCCGAACGGATAATTTCCAAGACCGAACCACTGAAAGGGATCAGGTCCGGGAGGGAGCAATCCTAAGGTGGGACATCCACGCTTCCTCGTCAACGTGGCGGATCTTGTATGCCTTGAAATGGGATTACGAGCCTAGTCTGGAACTAGCAGTGCTACTACCGTTATAAATTTTGACAAAAAATTTAGTACACAACCTCAAAAGTTGTAAATTCATTTTTAAATTCTTCATTGTTAAATTTAATTTCATCTACACGCGCATTTGCAGGGCCATGATGAGCCCATTCAACAATTAAATTTACTGCATTACTATCACCTTCAAGTAATGCTTCCACACGATTATCTTTTAGATTTCTAACCCAACCATATACATTGTTCTTTATAGCCAAAACTTTTAGAGCCTGTCTAAAAAAGACTCCCTGTACCTTCCCCCTTATCAAAATATGTACACACTGTTTTTTCATAAGAATATAAAATGAAAGTTATTAATCAGTTTTAAGAAAAGGCTACTTTCTATCCTTAATTCTTGCTCTTCCAGTTTTTCTAGCGGCAATACTTCCTACCTTCGCTCCTGGTGGTGCATCACGTGAAACTGTTGAGCTTTGACCAACATGTTGATGTCTGCCACCTCCATGAGGATGAACATATGCCGCTTGAGCTACTCCTCTGACAATTGGATATTTTTGTCCTCTTGATCTGAACTTTCTCCATGCTACTCCAGCACGCATTAATGGTCGATCAGTACTACCACCGCCTGCCAAAGTTCCTATCATTGCTCGATTTTTTGGATTTAGAGTAGCAAATTTTCCAGAGGCAAGCTTTAGTGTGACTCCATCATCTCCATGTGAAAATACTGTTGCATCAGTACCAGCAGACTTGATAAAAGAACCACCATCTCCAAATTGTTTTTCTATGTTACATACTATTGTACCATCAGGAATATTTTGAATGCTAGTTACATTACCGTCTGTAATTTCAGCTTCAAGTCCAAATTGAATTTTAGAGCCTATTTTAGAACCGATTACTGCCGGAAGAAAGGAGACAGAACCATTTGAAAATCTAACTTTTGCTAGCGGTACATCACGACCTTTTTCATGAACCAGGTCAATTATCTCACCTTCAATACTCTCAGAAAGTTCAAAAACGGGATATTTTGCAGGTTTTAACTTTCCAATAGTGGGTGCCCTAAACTGCATTCCACCACGTCCACGCCTTCTAACAAGAGGTCTTTTTCCCAAGGTGAACATTTTGAAATAGCGAACAGATTTTAAGCTTTTGATTTACAAATTTGAAGATAGTAATATGCTAAACATATAAAGAATATACAAGATCTGAGTATTCATGAGCCAAAATGAACTTACACTCAAAGTTTTGGAAGCATACACACGGGACGTAGGACGAGGAGTGGCAAGAATTGATTATGATTCTATGGATACGTTAAATGCGTCAACAGGAGATGTAATTGAAATTAAAGGAAAACGAAGAACAGTTGCAAAATGTTTACCGCTTTATCCATCAGATGAAGGAAAGGGCATAATTAGAATTGATGGGTTGGGTCGAAATAACTCCGGTATTGCGATTGGAGATTCTATCACGGTAAAAAAGATTAAGGCTGTAGCTGCAGAAAAAATTGTGGTAGCGCCATTAGAAGCTATACCACCAATTGATGAACGATATCTTGCAGATGCTTTAGAAAGTGTACCTTTGATTAAGGGTGATAATGTCATGGTACCATACTTTGGTGGACGATTAACATTTCAGATTATTGGAGTTACACCTAATGCTGATGCTGCACTTGTAACTCAAAAAACGGTTTTCCATATAGCAGAAAAAGGGGAGACACTAAGGGGTGTACCACAGGTATCTTACGAGGACATTGGTGGTTTAACTGATGAAATTAAGAAAGTAAGAGAAATGATTGAACTCCCATTACGCCATCCAGAGATATTTGAGAAATTGGGAATTGAAGCGCCAAAGGGTGTATTACTTTATGGACCTCCTGGTACAGGAAAGACTCTTTTAGCAAAGGCAGTTGCAAATGAAAGCAACGCGCATTTCATTAGTATCTCTGGTCCTGAAATTATGAGCAAGTTCTATGGTGAAAGCGAAGCTAGATTACGAGAGATATTCAAAGAAGCAAGAGAAAAAGCACCATCAATTGTTTTTGTTGATGAAATTGACTCTATAGCACCTAAACGAGAAGAAGTTACTGGTGAAGTTGAACGAAGAGTTGTATCACAAATGCTTTCCCTTATGGATGGATTGGAGGCAAGAGGTAAAGTGATAGTAATTTCAGCAACAAACAGACCAAACGCAATTGATCCTGCTCTACGAAGACCAGGAAGATTTGATAGAGAAATTGAAATCAAAGTTCCTGATAAAAAGGGAAGACGTGACATTCTTAATATTCACACACGAAACATGCCGTTGGCTGATGATGTAGATCTTCAGCGTATTTCTGGAGTCAGTCACGGGTATGTAGGTGCAGATTTGGAATATTTGTGTAAGGAAGCAGCAATGAAGTGTTTACGTAGACTATTACCCGAGATTAACTTAGATGATGAAAAGATACCACCTGAAACGCTTGACAAATTAATTGTAAATAATGATGATTATAAAAAAGCCTTAGTTGAAGTTACGCCATCTGGTATGAGAGAAGTTTTCATAGAAAATCCAGATGTGAAATGGGAAGAGGTTGGTGGTCTAAATGCTACCAAACAAGAACTTCAAGAAGCAGTTGAATGGCCAATGAAATATCCTGGTCTATATGATAAGCTAGGACATAAAATGCCACATGGTATTTTGCTTCATGGTCCAAGCGGTACGGGAAAGACAATGTTAGCAAAGGCAGTTGCCACTGAAAGCGAAGCTAACTTCGTTTCTGTACGAGGTCCTGAATTATTATCAAAATGGGTAGGAGAATCTGAAAGAGGTATTAGGGAAATTTTCAGAAGAGCCAGACAGGCTTCTCCATGTGTAGTGTTCTTTGATGAGATTGATTCAATAGCACCGATTAGAGGTGGTGGTGCAGAAACGCAAGTTACTGAAAGAGTTGTTAGTCAGCTATTAACAGAACTCGATGGTATGCAAGAAATGCATGGTGTTGTAGTGCTTGCTGCTACAAATAGGGCAGACATGATTGATCCTGCATTACTTAGACCAGGCAGATTTGATAAAATTATACAGATTCCTTTGCCAGATAAGGAATCCAGAAAAAGAATATTGGAGATCAATGCAGAAGATATTCCATTTGAAAAAGATCCTAATAGCCCAGATTATGTGAATTTTGGTAAATTAGCAGAGGCAACTGATGGATTTAGTGGTGCAGATGTAGCAGCTATAGCAAATACTGCTGTATCTTTTGTTATCCATGAACACTTGGACAAATATTCAATGGCTGGTATACATACCAAGAAAGATTCAACTTCAGAAGAAGAAAAAGTTGCCATGGAAAAGCAGGATAAGGAAATTGCAAAAGTTGAAAAATCTGCTGATGATGCAAAAGTTACAATGAAGCACTTTGAGGATGCTGTAAAGAAGGTAAGAGAGCAAAAGGACTTGAAGATTGGACAGAAAGTTGAACTTTCAGCTTTCAGGTAGTTTTAATAAAATAACTGCTTAAACCACCTCAATGTCAGAAGACAAAGGCTATTCTGGGAATGCGCTTGACTGTTTAAAAAAAAATAATGTAAAAGTGGGCGATTCAATCAAGATCACCGCTGATTTGACATACTCTGGGATTTTAATGCCTAGATACGAGTCTGGTGATGATAAGCATCTCGTATTAAAATTAGGAAGCGGTTATAATGTAGGAATTAATGTTGGCGAAATTCAAGAAATACAGATCATTTCTAGTTCTGAGGTAAAGCCCAAGCAAGATCAAGAAAGAGAGGAGGATCCAACACTTCCAAAAATTTTACTCCTTTCTACGGGAGGAACAATTGCAAGTAAGGTTGACTACAGAACTGGTGCTGTTACACCTGCGCTTAGTGCTTCTGATATCAATGAAGCAGTCCCTGAGCTTGCAAAAATTGCTAACATTGATGCAGAAGTTTTATTCTCGGAATATTCAGAAAATTTACAGCCGGATCACTGGACAAAAATTGCAGAAAAACTTGACTCGCTTGCAAACTCCGACTATAAGGGGATACTAATTGCGCATGGAACAGACACCATGCATTATACATCTTCTTTTTTGTCTTTTGCACTTGCTGGATTTCCTATTCCAGTTGCACTTGTCGGCTCACAGAGATCATCTGATCGACCATCATCTGATGCGGCGATAAACCTGATTGCAGCTTCAAAATTTCTGGTTGAATCTAATACCAAGGGTATTTTTCTTGTTATGCACCATAACGACAATGATCAAACCGTTGCATGTCATGCCGGAACCAGGGTTAGAAAAAATCATACAAGCAAACGTGGAGCATTTGAAACAATGGGAGGCGATCCTGCATTCATAATTACGCCAACATTCGAAATCCAGAAAAATATACGGGATGAATTTTTTAAAGATACAAAATATCAGGCGAGGATGAAGATTGATACAAAAGTTGCTCTGGTAAAATATCACCCCGGTTATGATCCAAAGTTAATTGAAAATCTTATACAAACTGGATGCAAGGCAATAATTTTTGAAGGAACGGGATTGGGACATGTCGGACGGACTATGTACGATGTTGTAAAAAATGCAAAGGAAAATGATCTATTTTTGGGAATGACATCACAGTGTATTGATGGCAGGGTTAGGATGACAGTCTATGAAAGTGGCAGGGATTTGTTAGAATTGGGAATTACTCCTCTTGAGAATATGACACCAGAAACTTCACTTGTAAAAGCAATGTGGGCCTTAGGAAATTCAAAAGATGCCGATGAGATGAAGTCGTTAATGCTGGAAAATATTGCTTCAGAGTTTTAATTATGACTGAAATTGATTTTGAAAAAATTGGTTTGAAAGTTGGGTTAGAGATTCACCAACAGCTGAACACTAATAAAAAATTGTTTTGCAAATGCAGACCGATAGAGAGTGATGAATATACTGAAAAATTCTCTAGAAGTCTAAGAACGGCAAAAAGTGAGCTTGGTGAATTAGATCCAGCTGCATTATTTGAGAAAACAAAATCAAAGAAAATCAATTACTACGCAAATTCTCATAGCAGTTGCCTAGTTGAAAAAGATGAAGAACCTCCTCATGATCTAGATCATGATGCAAAGAAGATTTCGTTACTGATTAGTAGTATGCTTGAATCGAAAATTTTTAGCGAGATTCATGTTATGAGAAAAACTGTTATTGATGGATCCAATACCACCGGTTTTCAAAGAACCATGCTTGTTTCCCAGGGAGGAAATCTAAGTGTAAATGGAAAAAAGATTGGAGTCCAGGCAGTTTGTCTTGAGGAGGACGCGGCGAAACTTCTCAAGGATGAACAAAACGAAAGAAATTACAGTTTAGATCGTTTGGGTATACCATTAGTTGAAATTGCTTTGGAACCTGTTAGCACTAAACCATCTGGAGTTAAAGAAATTGCACTAACACTTGGAAGATTGCTAAGAGCAACAAGAATGGTAAAAAGAGGAATTGGCTCCATTAGACAGGATGTAAATATCTCAGTCATGAATAGTGGGGTTGTAGAAGTAAAGGGTGTACAACAGCTAGACCAACTGGAAAAAATAATTGGTTATGAGGCTAAAAGACAACATGGACTAATTCAGATTGGTGATAAGCTCAAAAAACTATCAATAACAATCACAAAAGAAGATGTACTTGACGTTACTGAGATTTTCAAAGATTGTGAATCAAAAATAATTCAAAATGCATTAAAATCAAAAGCAAAAATTAAGGTGATACGAATAAGAAATTTTTCGGGAATGTTTGGTTTTGAACCATACCCTGGAATTAGATTGGGAAAAGAAATTGGACAACTAGTAAGATTTTTCGGTATTGGTGGAGTTTTCCATTCAGATGAGCTTCCTAATTATGGAATTGATGATTCGGACGTTGATAAAGTAAGAAAATATCTTGAATTAGTAGATGAAGATGGTTTTCTGATTATAGCTGGTAAAGATCCAAAGTTAGATTACGCTATAGGTTCTATAATAAAGAGAATTCAAGATGCAGCAAATGGAGTTCCAGCTGAGACTAGAGCTGCCACGCAAGACGGTGAAACTATTTTTCTTAGACCACGTCCTGGTGCATCAAGGATGTATCCAGAAACTGACATCCCTTCAATTAGTGTAATGCCTGAAGAAATAAAACTTGCAGTGGAAAATATTCCAAAATCATGGGATGAATCAATTGCTGAAATTCAACAGAAATACGATCTAAATTTCCAATTATCTGAACAGATTTTTGACTCGGTATACATGGAGTTGTTTGAAAAAATCTGTGAAAATAAAAAAAACTCGCCAAATTTTGTGGCCTCAATACTCTGTTCTAGTATAACAAACTTGGAAAGAAAAGGACTTGATGCAATGTTATTGAAACCCAAACATATTATAGAATCATTTGAACTGTTAGCATCCGGTAAAATACCCAAGGAATCATTAGAAATTATTTTTGAAAGCATCATGTCCGGTAAATCAGAAAATGTTTCAATAGCCATGCAAAGTACAGATATTTCAAATATGGATGAAGATGAATTAAATGATATTTTAGATAAAATAATTCAAAATAATATGGCTCTTGTGAAGGAACGAGGAGAAAATGCAGTTGTCACCATAATGGGAATTGTGATGAAAGAAGTGAGGGGCAAGGCTTCTGGAAAAATAGTTAATGATCTACTACGAAAAAAAATACAAAATATCTAATTAAAATAAGAAAAATACAAGGTAAAACAGGTTATAAAAAAATAATTTATCCTCTGCTTTTCCTTTTACCAGTGCCACGACCGGTGACTCTGGATACACCTTTAGTTGAGCGGGATTTGGTTGCTGTTGATGATACTTTTTTTCTTCCAGTACCTCTTCCAGTAGAGATGTATTTGCCTGCTATTGCTTTTCTTTTAGCTTCCTGCTTTTTCTTGAAAGCTGCGCCAGCAAATGATGATTTTTTACTAGAATCGGTTGTTCGTCTGCTTGTACCTCTTCCACTTACTCGGGTTACTTTTGCCATGGATAATCGTAAATCAACTGGGTTTTAAGTTTTTCACAACTACCAGTCTAAAAAATAAACAACAATGCGGGAGATGGGATTTGAACCCATGAACTCCTAGGAGATAAGGATCTGAACCTTACGCCGTTGACCAAGCTGGGCGACCCCCGCAACATGAAAGAAAAAAACCTTGCATAAGTTTCTTTTTTGTTAGATTAAACAAAAATTCATGATTTCATAATAAATTATGATTATTTTAGGCATAAAATCAGTTTTTTATCTTAGTCGAAAGAATCTTCAAATTCCTTCAATAGCTCTTTTTGTTGTTTGTTTAGTTTTTTTGGAATATTAATTACCAATCTTACATACTGATCGCCCCTACCACGAAGACCTCGTCCAGGTAATCCTTTTCCCTTAAGTTTGATGATTGAATTTGGCTGGCTACCAGACTCGACAGAAATTTTATGATGACCTTCTAGTGTGGGAACTTCCAAATTTTTACCTAAACTAGCATCAATCATTGATATTGGTGCATCATAAAAAATATCCCTACCGTCTCGTTTGAAATTGGAATGGGGTTGAACTTGAACCCTTACTATTAGATCACCATTGACTCCGTCTGGTACTGAATCACCTTCGCCAGAGATTACATAATCGCCGTTTTCTATGCCTGCTGGAAGTTCAAACGAAATGTGTTTTGTGCCTCTTACCTTTCCTGATTTACATTTTCTGCAGGGTTTTTCTATTGTTACTCCTTGTCCCTTACATTTTCTACACGGCTGAACAGTAGCAAATTTCGCGAACCCCATATCTCGACTAACTCTTACCTGCCCTTGGCCGTTACAATCTGTACATTTTGTTTTTGATGTACCAGGCGAACAGCCAGTACCATTACAATCCGGGCAGTCCACGTTTTTTTGTATGTCAAGCTCCATTCTTTTCCCATGAAGTACATCCTCTAGAGTAACAAAAGTTTCATGCAGTAAATCAGAGCCTCTCTGTCTTCCAAAACCGCCAAATCCCTGTCCACCTCCAGAAAAAATATCGAAAATTGAATCAAAACCGCCAGATGTTTGTCTGCCTCTTCCTCCAAATAAATTGCTAAAGATGTCGTCAAAGTTAGCTCCAGCACCACGGAAAATATCCTCAGTACTATATCGTCCGTCCACACCAGCATGCCCATGCTGATCATATAGCTGTCGTTTTTCTGGATCCGCTAACACAGCGTAGGCTTCTGAAATCTCCTTGAAATGCTCAGCAGCTTCGGGTGATTTGTTTCTGTCAGGATGAAATTTTAAAGCTAATTTTCTATACTGATCTTTGATCTCATTTAGTGGGGCTGTCTTAGAAACACCAATAACTTCATAGTAATCACGTTTAGCACTCATATCAAGATCAAATAATTAGTTTGCCGTATAAATTAGCTAAGATATTCATTCTCAAAAAATTTGTAATACTGTGTTTTTATTTGGACTCTTCTTCACTTGGTTCAGATTCAGGCTCTGGTTCAGATTCAGGCTTTTCCTCAGATTTAGATTCATCTTTTTGCTGCTCTGCGCCAGGTGGAGGAGTAGCGTTTTTGTATAGTTCGGTGGTTATTTCATTAACTATTGCTTTTAATGCATCGAGTTTTGTTTTAATCTGGTCTGTATCCTGATTTAGAACTTCCTTCAACTCCTTTATTGCATCAGTAACCTTAATTCCTTGTTCCTGTGATATTTTGTCTTTAAGATCTTGGTTAACCAATTTTTCTGTCGTATAGATGAAGCTTTCTGCTTCGTTTTTGATATCCACAGATTCTTTTTTCTTCTTGTCTTCCTCTGCGTGTTTTTCTGCATCCTGCTTCAATTTTTCTACTTCCTCATCAGATAATTTTGTAGAAGATTCTATTGTAATTTTAGCATCCTTACCAGTTCCAAGATCCTTTGCTGTTACGTTAATGATACCATTAGCGTCAATGTCAAATTTTACATTGACTTGTGGTACTCCTCTAGGAGCTGGAGGGATATCAGTTAGGTTAAAACTTCCCAAAGAAACATTGTCAGCAACCATTGGTCTTTCCCCCTGAACTACGTTTATTGTAACTGCAGTCTGGTTATCAGCGGCAGTTGTGAAAGTTTTGTCTTTCGATGTAGGAATTGTAGTGTTCCTCTCAATAATTGGCTCACGCACACCGCCTAGTGTTTCAATCCCTAATGTCAATGGTGTGACATCTAATAATACGATATCACTCTCTACATCACCAGCCATAATACCAGCCTGAATTGCAGCACCAAAGGCAACAGCCTCCATTGGATCAACTCCTGATTCTGGTTTTTTACCAACAGCGTCTTCAACAAACTTTTTTACAATTGGCATTCTGGTAGGTCCTCCTACTAGTACAATTTTTGTGATATCTGAAGCAGATATTTTTGCATCAGCAATTGCTTTGTCAATTGAAGCCTTGCATCTCTCAACTAATGATGTTACAAGACTATCTACCTTAGCTCTTGTTAATTTCACTTGGAGTGTAGTTTTTTCGTGGAAATATGGCAAGTTTATCTCAGTTTCCATTACACCCGAAAGTTCAATCTTTGCCTTTTCACAAGCCTCCCTAAGTCGTGCCATGGCTTCCTTATCACTCGAAAGATCAATGCCTTCTTTTTTTCTGAATTCTTCTTTGACATAATCAATTACAGCTATATCCATATCCGTACCGCCCAGATGAGTATCACCAGAAGTGCTCATTACTTCAAAGACACCGCCTCCCATTTCCATTATTGTTACATCGAGTGTACCACCACCAAAGTCAAATACCAATATTTTCATGTCCTGCTTTGCCTTGTCAAGACCAAAAGCAAGAGAGGCTGCAGTTGGTTCATTGATTATTCGTACCACATCAAGCCCAGCTATTGTTCCAGCATCTTTGGTAGCTTGTCTTTGATTATCATCAAAATAGGCAGGAACTGTAATTACCGCTTTTGTGATATTATCGCCAGTAAATGCTTCAGCATCTTTTTTAATTTTTTGTAAAATAAACGCAGAGATTTGTTGTGGCTTGTAATCTTTACCTTGAATTTTGTAAATATGATCTGTACCCATTTTTCTCTTTGCTTTAGTAATAGTATTTTCAGGATTTGTTACAGCCTGATTTAGAGCTGGCGTACCAACAAGCATAGGGCTACCATCTTTTGGAAATGCAACAACGGATGGAAATGCCTTACCGTGTGCTGTTTGACCTTCAGCTGCAGGAATTATTGTTGGCTTTCCACCTTGAATAATTGCAGCAGCTGAGTTGCTTGTTCCAAGATCAATACCAATTATTCTTTCTGCCATATTTTTTACCTATTTTTTTATTAATTTTTTCGAAACACATACTTTCGAGTATTTCAATACCTTGCCACGAATAATATATCCTTTTGCGATCTCTTTTACAATTGTGCCTTCCTCAAGATTATCCTCCTCAATCTCTTGTACCACTTCATGTAACTTGGGATCAAGTTTCTTTCCTTCAGCTTCAATAGCTTTTACTTCATAATTATCCAAAATGGACTCCATATTCTTTATGATGACGTTAAGTCCGTCTACGTTTATTCCATCTTTTTCATATGCATTTTTTGCACGAATAAAATCTTCGTGCACAGTTAAGAAATACAAAATTATTTTATCTTCTCGTGCGTTTATTCTATCGATAGTTTGTTTTTCTAAATTTTGATAATCTGCAAGAGCACGTTTCCATTTATCTGTGGCTATTGCTGAATTCTTTTCCTCTTTTTCTAAATGCTCTTTTAACTCATCTATTTGAAACTTATAAAATGCAACTTGTGATTTGTTAATTCCTGATTCTTTTTTCTTGTCATTATTCATGTTTATATCCTTAGTCTCAACATTTTCCTGGTCCTCATTTAAGGAGCTATCTTTATTTGACATTAATTTTTCTAATTTTTTTATATAATTTTACTCTTATTACTTACTTCAAACATAGGATTGGCTTTTATCAAAAAAATATCTTGGTTTTGTTTAATTTCTTTTATTTTTTTATGATCATATTCTGTACAGGCAATAGCTATTGTTGTTTTATCACTATGGAAAAAGTCTAGCAAGCCTTCAGATGTTTCCACATCCCCAATATAATCACGTAGTTTCGAAGTAATAGTATTTAGCATTTCAACTTTTTCACCTCTCATTTGATTGTTATCCAATGTCCATGACAAAATTATTTTTGTCTTACTAGCTTTTAGCTCATGATTTTTTAAAGTGATTCTGATAGTTTCGATTAATCTTTTTGCATAACTGTTAATTCCTTTAATGCTTCCGTTAATCAAATACAACAGAGGACTTGTGCCTTCAATTGAAGAACCAAGCAAACGTAAATCATCAAGACCGTCCATCATATCGTCCAGATAAATATTTTTAAAATCATCAAATGCTGTAGTAGATTCTATTTTATTATCCACAAATTTGCATATCTCCAAAATACTACATACACCAGAAAATCTTTTAACTGTATGAATAGCATGGATGTATTCTGCAGAAGAAATATCTACAAACATTTTTTTATCTTTGCTGGTTGATAATAATGCTAAAAGTTTATTGTCTTTTATTTTTTTCAATGAACCAATTACTGAAGGTGTTTCACTCAAACCATTTAATGGAAAATAATAGTAAGAAATTGACTTTCCCGCGTCAAATCCAGTTACGTGTTTTAAAAGTGAAATATTTTCACTATTTCCATCCTTTCCAGTTGCAAGGCAGTAAATAACAGTACTTCCTTTCTTTAATGATCCAACTGCATCTTTAAATTTTGAATTAACTTCTGCCTTTAAATCCTGATTAATTTTCCTTATTCTAGGCGTAAAAAAAAGATATTCAGCTTTTGAAATTGCAACATCAACAGGTACCGCGGTAAGAATAGGTTCATCTTCTTTGAGTGAATCAATATCAGGACAGTTTTTTGCTACTTCAGGTTTTAATGATATTGCAGTGGGAGAAGATTCATCAACAAGATAGACATCTGCTCCCTTTATAGCCATCTGACATGCTATAAAATATCCTTCTGTAGTTAACCCAAAAACTACAACTTTTTCTTTAGCCATTACAATTTATTAGACTTTTTTGACTAAGAAATACTTATTGCATCAGTGATTAAATCACAAATGCTTGAAGATCTGGTTTGACATTCTTACTCCTAAGCAATTATTGTTTTTTGAACATATGATTTACCGATTAAGAAAAAATAGTAGTGTTATTTGTACTACAAGAAATTACCCTCAAGTTACCCAACTTGCTAAAATAAGGAAATTTGATGTTGTAAGTATTGGAAAATATGGGGGTTCTGAGAAATTTGATAAGCTTAATTCTAGTATAAACAGAATGAAATTACTTGCTAATTTCATAAAGAAAACTTTGCCAGATCTTACTGTAAGTTTTTGTTCCCCGGAGGCTGCAAGAATTTCTTATGGAATGGGAATAAAGCATATCGCATTCTCTGATTCCCCCCACTCAAAAGCAGTAATGAAACTAACAATACCTTTTGTAAATAAGCTGTTAGTTCCTTGGATTATCCCAAAAAAAGAATTTACAAGATATGGAATTGAGGCCAAAAACATAATTCGATATGAGGCAATTGATGCTGCAATAATAGCTAAACTAAGAAGCACAAAAAATACCAAAAAACTAGATAAAAAAAAGAAAAGAAAAATTATACTAGTTAGAGTTGATGAAGAAGAGGCTTCGTATTCATCAAAAAAAAAGCCGGCAATTTCTATTATCAAAGAAATAGTCAAAAATTTTCATGATGAAGAGATCATAATTATGGGAAGATATCCTTCTCAAATAAAACATCTATCTCAAACTTTTGGTAATAAAATTAGGATATTAGATAGGGTGGTTGATGGAAGAGAATTGTTGATGAATACTGATGTTTTTCTAGGGTCCGGAGGAACGATGACTGCTGAATCTGCGTTACTTGGTATTCCTACAATATCGTATGACGCTGTGCCAAATATTATAGAATCTTATCTGGTAAGAAAAAAATTGGTGGTTAGAGGAAAAACCCATAAAGAAATTGTCTCATTAATTAGAAAACTTCTAAACTCTTCGAATTCAGATATAAAAAATAAATCAAAAATTATGCTGAATTCGATGGAGGACCCATATAATATACTCGTAAAAACCATTAATTCTGTATTAAAATAATGTTATAAGGGGATAAGGAAAAAAAATTAGGGAAGCCCGGTAGTGTAGTGGCAAGCATAGGGGCCCTTGGAGCCTTTGACCTCGGTTCGAGTCCGGGCCGGGCTACTTTTTTAAAAATCCATTTTGGTTAGCATCTTTGTTGCGATTATAAAAAGAACAGAAGCTAGTGTTATCAAAACCGCCATTTCTAAAATAACAAATTCTGTAATAGTACCAAAAATACCAGCACGAATTATGTCCACAAGATATGTCAATGGATTCAAATAAAATATAGTTGCAAGAGGTTGTGGAGCACCAGCTGCAGGATAAAAAGCAGTACTTACAAAAGCAAAGAAAATAAAAACTGTGTTAATAATTACATTAAATCCCTCACTTGAACGTAATCTTGCGGAAATAATTGAAGCAATAGAGCCAAATAATATTGCACCAACTATTGAGCTGAAAACTATTAGTGGAATTGTGACTATACTAAATTCTACTGATTGAAAAAATACTGGATAGCCAACTGCTGCAATTAACGTTGCACTAACTAAACCAACTATTGCGATAGTTGTAATATTACTAAGAATATAATGTGATCTTGTAAATGGACCTGACATTATTTGTTCAAACATTCCGTGTCGTCTATCATTCCAAATTATAATCCCAGAAATTAGAGTACTATTCATAATATTGAATCCAATCATGCCAGAAGCTAAGAATGCCGGATAGGTTAGATTCTTAGTTCCAAAAGACACGTTATCAATTAATGCAGTGTAAGCAAAACCAGCTACAAAAATCCAAATCAAAGGAAAAATTACCTGCCAGATTAAAAAACCTGGATTCACCGAGATGGTAATATTTCTATTAACTAATCTAATTATCGGATGCATTAGAATCACTCACAACTTTAAGAAATATGTCTTCGAGGTTTGTTGGTATTGCAGATAAGTCATCTATTACTATATTATTTTGATTTAAAATTTTTAGAACATTCATCAAAACAAATTCGGAATCAATAGAATGTATTGTGATTGTTGCACCAGCATTAAATTCAATTTCACATTCTTTAATATTTCCTAAGAGACCTTGTAATGCCTTAGTATCAGAAGAAACATGAATTTTTATTGTTTTTTCACTACCAAATCTTTTTTTGAGTGCACTTGGAGAATCAACAGTAATTATTTTACCTTTGTTAATGATTGCAATATTATCACAGAAGTATTCTGCCTCCGTAAGCACGTGTGTTGTATAAAATATTGTTAATTTTTTTTCCTTTACTTTATTTTTTAAAAAGTCTAATAATTGTCGTCTAGCAGTTGGATCTAACCCAACAGTTGGTTCATCTAAGAACAATAAATCCATATCATGCATGAATTCACGTGCAACCTGAACACGCCTTCTTTGACCAATAGAAAGATCTTCATTTTTTTTCTTTCTGATATCAACTAGATTGAATGATGTAAGAAGTTCTTCTGTTCTACTCATTCTAGTTTTTTTGTCAATGTCCCACATCATTCCATATTTTTCAAGTGATTTTTCTACTGTTAATGTAGGCTCATAACTTGGTTGCTGTAAAACTACACCGATTCTTTTCCTTATACTCAATGGTTCCTCTGCAGTATCAATTTCTAGAACTGAAATTTTTCCGCTGGTTGGTTGGATTAGTGTGGTTAATAGTTTAATCACAGTTGATTTTCCTGCACCATTCGGACCTAGAAAACCAAAAATCTGTCCCTCATTGACATCAAGATCTATACCATCTACTGCGTTTATCCCATCATATGATTTGAAAAGCGATCTAGCAAAAACAGATTTCATGTTTCTTGAAATTCTAGACTCCTTAAATGTTAATAAGAGATGAGATAGGATTGATTGTCTAAGAGTTTTATGAAATGTAAGATCTGCAATGAGAATAATTGTCTTGAGGAATTTACAAAAGATGTTATAAAATGTACAAATTGTGGGTCACTCTATAGTACATCAACGCTAGATGAAGAAAATCCTATTATTGCATCAGTAAATAATAATTCAAAATTATCCGCACAGAAAAAAATTTCAAAATTAATTGCAAAGTCATATCTAGTATATTTAAAGAAAAAAACTAGAATGAATTTTAAAAATGCGTTAGATATTGGTTGTGGGTTTGGAGACTTTGTTGAGGAACTTAATAAAATTGGAATTAATGCATCTGGAATTGAGTCTGATGCAGATACAGTAAAAAATGCAAAACCTCATGTTAATTGTGGATTATTTGATGAGTCGTATGACTCTATGACTAAATATGATTTAATTTCAATAAATCAAGCACTTTACTATTTTAAAAATTCATTTGAAATTATAGAAAAAATATCTAGCCTTTTAGAAGTTAATGGAATCATACTAATTGCCACTGTAAATACAGAGTCATCTTTTAGACAGAAGCATAAAATATGGACACAGGGATGTAAAATGTGCCTAGGTAATAAGATCTGGCAGGACTTTGATAAGTTTGGATTAAATTGTATTGATATAACATCGTATAATGACAGTCTTTACATTGACTTTTTCTTACAAAAAACTGATCATATATCAAATCCAAAATTTTTGAGGAATACGCTACTTTATCTTTCAGCAATAAAAAAAATTATTGTAACAAAAGAGGATGGAATTAATAATTTTATTTTGTTACAAAAAGTCCGATAGATTAAGTAAATTTACCTTCTTAACACAGGACAAATTTTATCAATAATCCTATGTCATCATATGATTTGAAAAGCGATCTAGCAAAAACAGATTTCATATTTCTTGAAATCCTAGACTCCTTAAATGTTAATAAGAGATGAAAAGGAGAAAATTGAAGGGAGCGACTTGTCAGAGTTTGAAGAATTGTTAAAAAAGATTCAGGAACAAAAACCTGAATTAACCAAGCAAGATATCGATGATAAAATTAAACAAAAAATGGAAAA
>ENA-UPTF01001146-UPTF01001146.1-marine-metagenome-genome-assembly--contig:-NODE-1146-length-17172-cov-3.126470_pt1 | contig 17172 bp, 11 predicted proteins | sample MGYA00238166_ERZ767019 | MGnify/ENA primary metagenome ERZ767019 (study PRJEB28930, sample SAMN06266391) | marine metagenome | isolation source: Sea water from 250 m depth | place: Atlantic Ocean...
CTTCGTCGTCGACTGCAAGGACGCGCTGGTCCATGAGGGCATCGCGGCGCTGCAGTGCGGCGCGTTCCACATCTCCACCGCCGGCAAGACCTACTTCAATACGACACCGCTCGGCCGGGCGGTGACCGGGACGATGCTCGTCGCCGCCATGCGCGAGCACGGGATCAACATCTGGGGCGACGGCTCGACCTACAAGGGCAACGACATCGAGCGCTTTTACCGCTACGGGCTAATGGTGAATCCGAACCTAAGGATCTACAAACCGTGGCTTGATCAAGCGTTCGTTGATGAACTGGGCGGCCGGACCGGAATGAGCGAATTTCTGACCAAACGTGGCTTGCCGTACCGGGATTCGGTCGAAAAGGCGTATTCAACGGACGCAAACATTTGGGGGGCGACCCACGAAGCAAAATCCCTCGAACAACTTGATTGCGCGATGGACATAGTTTCACCGATTATGGGTCAACCTCATTGGGATCCAGCGGTCGAGGTTCTTGAAGAAGATGTCACGGTGGCATTCAAAGAAGGCTGGCCGGTTGCAATCAACGGAGAGAACTTTGATGATCAGGTAGCGCTGGTGATTGAGGCCAACAGCATCGCGGGACGGCATGGTTTGGGAATGAGCGACCAAATCGAAAATAGAATTATCGAAGCCAAGTCGCGGGGGGTGTACGAAGCTCCGGCGCTAGCTCTGCTTCACGTGACCTACGAGCGTTTACTCACCGCGATTCACAATGAAAACACGATCGAAAACTATCGAGACATGGGCAGGCGGCTTGGCCGACTTCTTTACGAAGGGCGTTGGTTTGATCCTCAGAGCTTGATGCTTCGGGATCCTTTGCTGAAGTGGGTTGGTTCGGCGGTTTCAGGGGAAGTGAAGTTGCGGCTTCGTCGCGGCGACGATTACACGATTCTTGAGACATCTGGGCCGGATCTCACGTACGAATCAGATCGGCTGTCCATGGAACGAGTCGAAGAGCAAGCCTTCGGCCCGCTTGACCGCATCGGTCAACTGACTATGCGCAATCTAGATATTGCCGACAGTAGAGCGAAGCTAGACATCTACCGGAGTGCGGGCACCCTTAGTGACGGCGAGGTGCTAGGCCTCGAAGCGGGTGAGTGACCGCTGATCACAGGGCTGAAGAGCGCACGGCCACCCGTTGTTGAACCCAGTCTCCGAGCATGTTGAGTGATACAACCGTCAGGGTCAAGAACAGGCCGGGCCAAAAGATTGGCATTATGGTCTGTCGGATGTCGCGGCGGCCTTCGTTGATCATGTTGCCCCACGTTGGTTCGGGGATCTGAACGCTCAACCCTAGGTAGGACAAGGTGCCCTCGATGACGATGACGAAACCGGCACTGATCAGTGCGTAGGCGAATAGGGCTGGCATTATGTTGGGAATGATTTCGCGGAACAGGATTGACCTCCTTTTGGTGCCTATCGCCTCTGCTGCTTGAACAAATTCGCGACTCGCGAGAGCCAAGGTGCTCGCTCGAGCGATGCGAACATAGGTGGGGATGCTCAACACTCCGAAGACCAATGCGATGAGGGTCAGGCTCCGAACCTTGTAGATGGAGACCAATGCGAGAAGAAGTATTAGTGGTGGAAAGGCCAAGACGACGTCCAGGCTTGACATGACGACCGCTTCGGAACGCCCTCTGACGTAGCCGACAAAAGCGCCGATGAAACCGCCGAAGACGATCCCAAACACGACGACGGTAACTGCGACAGCCAGGGATACCCAAGCGCCGTGCAAAAGCCTCGAGAAAGTATCTCGGGACAGCACGTCGGTACCGAGAATATGGGCGGATGATGGACCCTCGACGGGTGAAGCCTCACCGAAAAGAAAGGGTTGATGGAACGGGTCTTGCAGCGGTAAGGCTTGACCAAAAATCCGGTCGATTCGGGCATAAATGGCGGCGGTGACTATAAAGAGCAACCAGAACAGCGCTATCTTCACCACGATCGGCATGTCATGAAATGCAGCTAAGAGCCCACCCGATTTCGCTTCGCGCGGCTTTGTTCCAGCCACAAGGGGACGTTTGAACCTCAAGAAGGAGTCACGTTCCATATGGTCGTCCAATGAGGGATACGCCGTTCTGGGAGTCAGACATCACTGCCTCCGAATTCGCGGATCGAGAGCTAAATACAGCAGGTCGACAATGGTGTTGACGACGACGTAAACGGTCGCGATAAAGAGCACGATGCCTTGAATCATCATGACGTCACGCTGATAGATGCCGCTAATGAGGCGGGTGCCCAACCCGGGCAATGCGAAAATGGTTTCGATGACGACCGTCCCACCGATGAGCGAACCTAGCTGCAACCCGAAGACAGTAATCGCCGTAAGCGCACTCGGTCGAAGTGCGTGGCGCATGAGTATGTATCTGTCGCGAAGACCTTTAGCCCGGGCGGACAACACGTAATCCTCTTTCAATGTTCCAATCATGTCGGCCCTGATGAGGCGAGCGTTAATCGCGAGCGGCGCTAAAGCCAATGCACTTGCCGGCAAAATCGCCGTTTTGAGGTTTGCGATCACACCCTTGTCGGTGATGCGGTTCCAGCCTGTAGATGGAAGCCAGTTAAATTTTAGAGTGAAAAGCCAAATGAAGAAGATCGCCGCGACGAAGGCCGGGATCGAGAGTGCAGCCGTCGTGAACCCGGACAATATTCTGTCGAAACGTCCACCTTCTCTGTAGGCCGAGAATGCGCCAATCGGCACTGCCAGTACTGCAGCGATAACGGTCGCCAACAAGGCGAGTTCCATAGTGACTGGAATACGGTCCCTGATTGCGTCAGCGACCCGCTGGTCGGTGATATACGACTTTCCGAGATCGCCTTGCAGGGCGTCACCCACCCAACGCCCGTAGCGGACGATGGCAGGATCATCGAGCTGAAGTTCCGCACGAATGCGCTCGATGGTCGCGAGATCATGGAGCGCTTCTGGTGGCAGAAGAGCAGTGACCGGATCCCCAGGTAGTTGTTCAACCAAGAGAAAGGTAAGAAGTGAAACCGCAAAAAGTGTGGCGACAAGTCGCGCCAGTCGTACGGTCAAAATCTTGCCCAATGGTGGAACTCCTACCTAAGGATCGCGGTCAATGATCAGTGTGATTAGTCGTCGATGAATACCTGGCCCCAACGAGCTACTGCTGATGGGAAGCCAGCCCCCAAGGTGCCGTCTGGGAGAACCCAGCCGTTCACCCCAAGGATGTTGGATTCTGCTGCTAACAGTGTGGCGGTATGACCCGAGTACCAAACTGGGACATCTCGCGCAAGCCGCATCATCACCATCTCGTAGAGGGCGTAGCGTTCCTCGAACACATCAGTGGCTATTGCTGCGGCTAGCCAGCCAAACATTTCGATGTCGAAATAGTTGGGGAAGTTGATCGGAGAAAAGATTCCGTCCAAACCATAAGCCGCTGCTACACCCAACGTGTGGGGCGCAAACTGGGTGTTCAGGAACGTTGACGGATCATCGTTGCTCGACCACCGCCAGCAGTGTGCACCGTGTTCACCCATGAAATCAGGTGGAGCGCCCAACGCGTAGTTGATGTGAGTCTGCTGATCGTAGTTGGTGACATTTACGTCAATCATCCCGGTAGCAGACCACAACTGTTCGATCACCTGAATAGCGGCGATCAGCGTGGGGTCAGGCGGGCAGGAAAGCTCAACTTCGATGTTGTCGCCAGCGTCCCTTCCATCTGAACGGTCCGGATCGTTGACGTATTCCTCTATGAGAGCCTTGCCGGCCTCATAGTCAAACTTCGGCCAAGCCGCCGCAACCTTTTCTGAATACCAAGGGCTGTCAGGGCTGAACCACTGGGTGCCAGGAAGTGAAATCCCTGTACCACCGAGAGCCTCAATCACAGCGTCTTGGTTGTTCATCTGGGTCAAGCCCTTACGAACCCGAACGTCATCTAGGGGTGGGTTGTTGTTGTTGTATTGACCACCACCGACGTTGTTGCCTTGGAACTCAAGAAGCGTGATGTCTGCACCATCTTCCTTAGCGGAACGCGCGTCACGAATGGTTCCCTGACGCAAGGTCTGCATCATGCTTGTCGTACCGGAAAGCAGCGAGTCAAGACGAGTTCCCTCGTCTGGAATAGGACGGAACGCCACCGAGTCAAGGTACGGCAACTGGTTGCCTTCCTTGTCGCTCATCCAGTAGTTCGGATTGCGAACAACGATGGTCTCGTTATCCAAATCGCGTTTGTCCATCATGAACGGTCCGGTGCCCACCGGGTTCATCGCGAACCCGTCGAAATCTTCGTTGGCCGCATGAGGTTCGAACACCCCACCAAGGCCTACGCCGTAAAGGAACGAAGGAAATGCGGAATGTGCTCCACTCAGGACATACTTCACTGTGAGGTCATCAACAGCGACTACTTCCGCAACCTTTGCTGCAGAAATTACTCCCGCTGAAACTGCCCCCACTGACTGAAGTTCGAACATGTCGACCAAGGTCTGGGCGCTGAAGGAGTAGCCATTGTGGAATAGGACTCCTTCTTGAAGTTCAAACGTCCACTCGGTGTAGCCATCATTGGACGACCATGACGTAGCGAGCCACGGACCGTAGGTGCCGTCTGCTCGCCGCTCGACCATGGTGTCGATCATTGATTTCATAATGACGAGACATGGAGAAGAACAAGCGTCTTCCCAGGGGCGTAACCCCGTCGCCTCTGCTTCGAGACCGATGATGACATCGCCGCCGTAGCTACTTTCTTCGACGACTTCTTCAACCTTAGTGTCGACATCCCCTTCGGCTTCTGTACCTGCCTCGAGAACGGTGTCTTCGGTTTCGGGTGCTTCTGTTGTTTCTGTTTCTGTTTCTGTGCTGCTCTCAGTGTCTGAGCTGTCGCTCGACTCTGAATCGCTGTCGCTACCCCCACAGGCAGCGGCAATCAACGCAATCGCGAAGAGCGGTGCGATGAGCTTTAGCCAGCCTTTATTCATGTGAACCCTCCCTGAGTTCTGACTCTAATGCTGGATACCACGGTGCGTAAATTCGGCACCGTTCGGGCTTCCGTAGGCCGGAAGCGATGATTAATCAGGCGCTCACCTCCGCCGGCTCGGCAACGGAGACGAGTGGGTGATGACAGGCAACATAATGGTCATCAGAGATTGGACGCATTTGGGGCTCCTCATCGGCGCAACGTTCGGACGCATAAACGCATCGGGTATGGAAGCGGCACCCAGATGGAGGATTGATAGGAGATGGGACGTCGCCCTCTTCGACCATGCTGACATCGAGCGGCGCATCAGGATCAGGCGCGGGACTCGAACCCAAAAGGAGTTCGGTGTAGGGATGAGCGGGCATGTCGTAGAGCGCGTTGGATTCCGCAACTTCGCAGAGTTTGCCGAGGTACATGACGGCGACTCGGTCGGAAATGTTTTTGACAACGGCAAGATCGTGCGCAATGAACACCAATGTGAGGCCATATTCGGCTTTGAGATCCTCAAGCATATTCAGTATTTGAGCCTGGACTGACACATCGAGGGCCGAAACGGGTTCATCGCAAATAATCAACTGCGGATTCAGCACTAGGGCCCTGGCGATAGAAATTCTCTGGCATTGGCCGCCAGAGAATTCGTGGGCCCGTTTGTCGCGAGCAGTGGTGGGTTCAATCCCCACAGCTTCAAGCATCGCGGTCACTTTCTCAGCCTGCGCTGCGGCGTCTTTGGGACCCCAGACGCGAAGCGGTTCGGCCACAACGTCGCCAATTTTTCGGCGTGGGTTGAGTGACGAGATCGGATCTTGGAAGATCATTTGGAGGTTGGTTCGCACTTGACGTAGCTGTTCGTCATCAAGCTTGGTTAGATCCTCGCCGTTGTAGTTGACGGTGCCCGAAGACGGAGGGGGGAGTTGAATCAGCGCTTTCGCAACAGTGGTCTTTCCACATCCCGATTCACCTACGAGCCCCAGTGTTTCCCCCTCCTTTACGTCGAGGCTAATGCCGCTGACGGCGTTAACTACTCGGCCGCGGGACGCAGGAAATTCCACCACGACATCTTCTGCGTAAATGAGAACGTCATCTTTAGGCCGCAGGTGAGCCTTTCCACTACCCGCCATCACGCACTGCCTGAAGTGAGGTCGACGGGAACTTCGTCCACGATCTGCCCTTTAGCGACGGCGAGAGTGGAGAGCCTGCCCTCCGAGAGGTTCTTCTCCCAGGCAGCCTTGTTTTCCGGAGTCCCTACGGGATACCAGCAGGCGAAGGCGTGGCCGCTTGTTTGTTGCTTAAGCACTGGCGCCTCTTCGAAGCAACGTTCTTGAGCGTAAGGACATCGCGGACTAAAGGAACAACCCGTCGAAGGGGCAATCAGGTCGGGCGGACGTCCAGCTATCGCAGCAAGTCGCGTGTGGCTTGGCAGGTCGATTTTGGGAATCGAACGCAGCAATGCTTCTGTGTACGGATGTGCGGTTTCCTGAAAAATGGCCGTCGTTTCGGCTTGTTCGACAATTTTTCCGGCATACATGACCAAGATTTCGTCGGTTCGGCCTGCCACAACCCCCAAGTCGTGCGTCACCAACACCATTCCCATCCCGCGTTCTTGCTGTTCCATGCCGAGCAAATTGAGAATTTGATGTTGAACTGTGACATCGAGAGCGGTGGTGGGTTCATCTGCAAACAGGAGCTTTGGATTACAAGCGAGGGCAATGGCAATCGAGACTCGTTGACGCATGCCGCCTGAAAGTTCGTGAGGGTATGCGTCAATTCGGCTCATCGCTTCGGGAATTCGAACGCTTTTTAATAGTTCAATTGCTAGGTCTCTAGCTTCGGCTTTTGAGATACCTAAATGTTTTCGTACGTGTTCTGTGAGCTGTCGTCCGACTTTCACTACAGGGTTTAGGGAGGTCATGGGATCCTGAAACACCATGGACATTTCCTGACCCCAGATTTCAGTCATTTCGGCCATTGGGAGGCTGAGGAGGTCGCGACCCGAGAAATACACATTTCCGGAGGTATGAACGTTGCCGCCGAGATTTAGTCGCATGATCGTCCGAGCTAAAACGGTTTTTCCTGATCCGCTTTCACCAACGATTCCGAGAGTCTCCCCGGGACGGAGTTGGAAACTGACGCCGTCGACGGCGCGTACTGTCCCTGCAGGGATGGAAAAATGCGTCGCCACGTCCTCAACAACAAGAAGAGCGTCGTCCCGCGAGGGACCGGTCACCTCATTCACTGTCGCTCGGATCCCCTCCTGGGTGCGACCGACCTCACGATAGGAGGATCGCTGTAGATAGCCTAACGGCCGTTCAGGCGCCAAAAACCTAAGGCACGACTAACTGCGACACAAGTAGGCGACACGACAATTTCGAAACAATTTTTTGGGGTTGGGGTCGCAGCGAAGCGACTACCAAGTGTCGATGATGTGTTTCTTTTTTGCGTGAGCGGAACGACACTCAGCCGACGATGGTAAATGTTTTAGAAGGCGACATAAAACGGTCCGAGTTTCAGCGGGCTCAATGACATCGTCAAAGGAGTTGAAATTTCTGGTGGCAGTGAATGGATCGTCGATCCCAAGGTTCGCCGTAGGCCAAGCGACCTGCAAGAGGGGCACAGTATGGCCGGTGGGGGAGCCGGCCATGAGATGTCCAGTAAACCCACCGGCGTTCCTCAACTGAACTGATGCGATGGGAACTGTGCGAGCCTGTTGGGCTTGAAGAACCCGAGTATGCCAACGGCTAAGTCCAGGTTGCAGACCATTTTGGGTCTCGATAGCGGTATAGGGACTGTCGATCAGAGAAACGATCGGGTATTCATAGGCGTCGCTCAGCTCCACGAAACGTCCAATCTTGGTAGCCGTTGCTTCGGTGATTATCCCGGCGTCGATGTTGGGATTGCTGGCGATTATCCCAACAGTTCTTCCGTCTATACGGGCAAGCGCAGTGACGACGCTTGCTCCGAAATTTGGGCGAAGTTCCAAAATGGATTCATTGTCCACTAAAGATTGGATTACTGGATAGATGTCGTATGGGCCGGATTCCGGAACCAGGTCGGCGATTTTGTCCGCAGAAGCGTTTGGTTCCCCTGCGGGTTGATCCCATAGAAAGTTGAGATACTTTTTTGTCACCTGAATCGCTGTGTCCTCGTCGTCGACTAGAAGATCGATGCCACCAGTTCGGTCATGCATTTCGACCCCAGCGAGTTCTTGCGGGGTGAGTGTTAACCCCAGAGCAGCCTCAACCATGGGTGGGCCGCCCATGCCGATGGCTGATCCGCGCGTAGCGATCACGACGTCAGAGAACCCGGCGAGGCTGGCGTGCCCGGCGAAAGACGGACCGGACACGATTGCTTCAGTCGGAACCCATCCAGACAATTCGGCCATTCCATCAAACAAAGTGAACCGGCCAATCTGGCCGCTAAGTTCCAGGTGGCCAAGGCCTGTTCTGGGATGTCGGGCGCGACTTCCGCCCCCATCAACAAAGAACGCAACCGGCCAACGATGTTGGTGGGCGAGTGAGATCAAATGTTCGAGTCGCGCCGCCCCGTAACCACCGCCGCGGTCGGTGTAGTCCGTTGAAGAAGTGATGACTGGGTGCCCATTTATGGTCCCAACAAAGTCAACGCCGCCACTCTCGGGTACCCACTCACCGTCGCCGTCCCTGGCCGCTATGGTGCCGAACTCCACTTCTGAGTCGACATCGAGGAGGGAAGCTGTGCGTTCTCGAGCCGTAAGGTGCCCCATGGAACGTACCTTTTCGACGGCTAAAGGGCGCGAGGCATCGAGGCGAAGTGCTTTGGCCGCTCGAAGTTTATTGATGAGGAAGTCGCGCATTGTCACTTACCTGGTGTCGATGCTGTGGACTTTTTCGGCCGGTAGGACACGGTTCGAGCGGCGGAGCATTGATGCCACGAGTGGGCGCGTCTCTTCGGGCAAGATCACATCGTCAAATGAAAACGTTCGACCAGCTCGAACTCCTGAAGCAACATCGCGCATTTCTTCCGCGTATTGATCTCGGATCGTTCTCGCTTTTGCTGGGTCCGCGGCATCACGAATTTCTTTTCGTTTCACTAGGTACGCCGCGCCCTCAAGGCTCATTCCTCCACTCTCAACGGTCGGCCAGGCGACCCGTAACTCTGGCATGTTCCGGCTGGTTCCATACCCTGACATCGCAAAGGGGCCCAATCCATAGGCCTTTCGGAGTTGAACCGTGTAGAGGGGGACCGTTCTATGGTGAATAGCGGAAAGAGGGCGGGCGTGGTGACGCGCGATGCCCTCTCGTTCTGCATCCGGGCCGACCATGTAGCCCGGATTGTCGACGAAGGAGATGAGCGGCAGGCCGTACGCATCGCACCATTCAACGAATCGGCTGGCTTTGTCGGCGGCATCACTATCGATTGCGCCGGCACGCGGCGACAACGGTTGATTCGCGAATATCCCTACAGATCTTCCTTCCACACGGGCAAACACAGTGATCAACGACTGGGCCCACTGAGTCCCAACTTCGAAAATACTGTGATGGTCAGCGAATGCGTCAATGACCTTGCGCATGTCGTAGGGCCGCCGACGATTATTTGGAATGATTTCACCGATAGTTGAGGCGGACGGGGCAGCCAAAAATTCCGGAGTGTCGTCGTACCAGTATTCGAGGAAACGTTTGGTGGCGGTAACTGCCTCCGGCACGCCTTCGGCGACGAGGTCAACGTCGCCGCGTGCCGCTGCGGTGTCAGGGGTCACGGTTAGGTCGGTTTCAATGAGGCTGCCAAAATCGGAGTTCTCAGTGGCGATCACTAGGTCACAGAGAAAAGCAAGGGCGCTATGGCTGTCGCGGGTCGGTCCGATAACGACTGCCACTGTCGGCGCCCAGCCGGACATCTCTGTCAACCCTTCTAGGACGTCCCAACGTGCTCGCGTGTAGTTCACGATTGGCGGCGCTGGACGAGGGTCTGACGGTCGTGAACCGTCCCCTTCGATAAACAGGATGAGTGGCCACCGGTTGGATATGGCAATTGTTGTGAGTTTGGCCAGCTTGCGCATATTGCGATCGCTGTGCGTGCCATCTTCTACTGTTCTGTCGTGAGCAGCGACGACCACGGGTCGCCCTCCGATATCACAGACGCCGCCGACGATTCCGTCCGATGGACCGTCGTCGTCGACCGAGGTTGTCCGCCCGGCCAGTAAACCGTATTCAGTGAACGATTCGTTGTCAGCCAATAGGTCAATGGCTGAGCGGGCACTGAGGCACCCTGTCAGGGCCCGTGCTCTGGCAGCGATGATTTGCTGCTGCGGATCGACGTCAGATGTGTCGGCCACCGACGTCAAGAACCGAATTGGTCGATGATTGTGTTAAATGTCGCACTGGGGCGCATAGCCCGCGAGGCGAGTGCGGGATCGGGGAAGTAGTAACCACCAATATCCATGGGCACCCCTTGACAATCGATGAGATCCTGAAGGATTGTTTCTTCAGCGTCGGCGAGAGCGTCAGCTAGAGGGGCAAAAAGCGCAGCGAGTTCCGCATTTTCGCGCTGGCCCGCCATCGCTTCAGCCCACCACATCGCTAGGTAGAAATGGCTGCCACGGTTGTCCAGTTCGTTGACCTTGCGGCTCGGCGACTTGCCTTCGTCGAGGAGTCGCCCTGTGGCTTGGTCTAGTGCCGCTCCTAAAAGAGTGGCCACTGAGTTACTGGTGGACAATCCTAAATGTTCGAACGACACGGCGAGAGCGAGGAACTCTCCGAGACTGTCCCACCGTAAATGGTTTTCAGCTTCAAACTGCTGTACATGTTTGGGAGCTGAGCCTCCCGCTCCCGTTTCGAACAAGCCTCCTCCGTTCATGAGGGGGACAATTGAAAGCATCTTCGCTGAGGTTCCGACTTCTAGAATCGGAAATAGATCAGTGTTGTAGTCACGCAACACGTTCCCGGTGACAGAAATGGTGTCTTCGCCGCGTCGAATTCGTTGCAACGAAACCCGCGTCGCCTCAACCGGAGCTAACACTCTGATGTCTAACCCTTCAGTGTCATGGTCAGCTAGATACGCTTCAACTTTTTGAATTATTTGAGCGTCATGTGCCCGTTCGGCGTCGAGCCAAAATATGACGGTGGCGCTAGTGGCTTGCCCTCGAGCCACTGCGAGCCGCACCCAGTCCTTTATAGCGGCATCTTTCACCGAGCACATTCGCCAGATATCGCCCGCTTCGACCTCGTGCTCCAAAAGCACAGAGCCGTCGTGGTCGACGACTCGGACGGCGCCATCAACGGGTAGCTCAAATGTCTTGTCGTGACTGCCGTACTCTTCAGCTTTTTGAGCCATAAGACCCACGTTTGGAACCGATCCCATTGTGGTTGGGTCGTAGGCGCCGTTTTGAATGCAGTCGTCAATAACCGCCTGGTATATCCCCGCGTAGCTACTGTCAGGGATCACCGCTTTCGTGTCTTGTTGTTCGCCGTCGGCGTTCCACATCTGGCCGGATGCGCGAAGCATCGCGGGCATGGACGCATCTACGATTATGTCGCTAGGCACATGAAGATTGGTGATTCCCTTGTCGGAGTCAACCATCGCTAGTGACGGACCGGACTCGTACGCTGCGGTGATTGCGTTTTCTATGGCTTCACGCGATTGCTGGGGAAGTTCATCCAAGGCGTCCAATAGGTCCCCCAAACCGTTGTTGACATTGACGCCGAGGTTCTCCAGAACATCGCCATGGTTTTCAAAAACGCTGGCAAAAAACGCTCGGACACAATGGCCGAAGATGATCGGATCGGCGACCTTCATCATTGTCGCCTTGAGATGTAGGGAGAAAAGAACTCCTTTTTCCTTACTGTCACGAATCTGCTCGTCGAGAAACGCTCGCAAATGTTTCGCTGACATAAAGGTTCCGTCAATGACCTCGCCGTCCAGAACTTCCACTTCTTTTAGGATCGTGACGCCGCCGTCGCGATCTGTGTGTTCGATTCGCACGGTGGAGTTTGAGGTGACCGTGGCAGAACGTTCGTTGGAGCGAAAGTCATGATCGTCCATTGTTGCGACGTGCGTTGCAGAGTTAGTGGACCATTGGCCCATGGGGTGAGGAAATTTTCGAGCAAACTCCTTGACTGCTCGAGGAGCGCGACGATCCGAATTCCCTTCGCGTAAAACCGGATTTACTGCCGATCCTTTGATTCGGTCGTATCGAGAGCGTGTCTCTATCTGCTCGGAGTCCGTTGAGTCTGTTGGGTAATCCGGAATCCCGTAGCCCGCTTTTTGCAGTTCGCTGATCGTCGCTTGTAGTTGTGGTACGGATGCAGAAATGTTGGGAAGTTTGATGATGTTGGCATCGGGTTGCAGTGTCGTCTCGCCGAGTTCGGCTAGTGCGTCGCTTAGCCTTTGGTGTTCTTCGAGTGATTCGGGAAACGCAGCGATGATTCGACCTGCAAGCGAAATATCGCGGGTTTCAATTTCGACGCCGGCAGCTTTAGCGAAGGCTTGAATGATTGGTAACAACGAGTACGTCGCTAAGGCGGGGGCCTCGTCTGTGTGCGTGTAGATGATCTTGGACATGGAACTCCAGGGGACGCATTGAGGGCCTTTCAACGGTACCGCGCGAAGTTGCATCAACATCGATCGAGTTTCTTCCTGTTAAGGAATTTTTGAGAGCGACTTCGATCATTCGAATCGGTTGGTCTAAGTCACACCTGAAATGCCTGCTGTTGTGCCTGCGAGTCTTCCGAAGACAGCACCGGCCATCAGGCCCGTCCCGCCCGGGTAGTTGCCATAAAAGAGTCCGCCGATTAGCTCGCCAGCTGCGTGGAGCCCCGGGATGGGTTCGAGGTCAGTGTCCAACACTTCTCCACTCTCGTTAATTCTGAGGCCCCCGAATGTGAAGGTGAGGCCACAGGTCACGTTGTAGGCCTGATACGGGGGTGAATCGATTGTGTTGGCCCAATTCGATTTGTTGACTTGAAGACCGCGAGTGCAACGGCCGTCCTTGACGTTCGGGTCGAAAGGTATGGCCACCTCTACGGCTTCGTTGTAACGCGAGATGGTGTCAATTGCGTCATCAGTTTTGACGCCGTCCATGCGGGCGCACAGCTCTTCAAGAGTGTCGGCTTGAACCTTCGTTACTTGTTTAATTCGGTATTCGTCTCTAAGGAGGTGGTCCACCTTTGAATCAAATATTTGCCATGCGGATTGTTCGGGCTGGGCCAGTATTTCGCGACCATATTTCGCGTAGGTGTAGTTGCGGAAGTCGGCGCCCTCGTCAATGAAGCGTTGCCCATTGTTGTTGATGACAATGCCAAACGGGTAACTGTGTTTTTGGAAAGCGTCTCCCACCGCGAGATCGCCGAATTCTGGGGCGTTGTACTCCCAGGCGACTGCGTGCGCGCCGCTCCAGTTGCCATAGGGCATCGCTCCGATATCAAGAGCCATTCGGATGCCATCACCTGTATTGAATCGGGTGCCGCGAACCTTCGCTAGATCCCAGCCCGGACCTAAGTATTTCGTGCGCCATTCTGTGTTTGCCTGAAACCCGCCTGCTGCGAGGACCACTGATTTGGAGGAAACATCGATCAGGTTCTCACTTTGGCGAAGATGCACGCCGGTGACTGAGTGGCCATCGAAAAGTAAATGTTTGGCCGCTGCGTCGTACCACACGGTCACATTATTTTTTCTTAATGCGTCGTGGAGGGCGTCAACCAATCCCTCGCCGCCGCCCCAAGTTTCGACAGTAAGCCCGCCCCAGAACGTGAATTTTCCGTCTACTTGGAAAGCCTGGCGGCCCCAAATTGGAGCGAAACGCACGCCGTGGCGACTCATCCACATCACGGTGTCTTTGCTTTGGGAAACGAGAAAGCTCGCCAGTTCTGGATCTGTCCGATAGTCGGTGATCCGGCCCATATCTTCGTAGAATTTGTCTTCGGTGTAGCTGCCAAAGTCCGTGCGACTTAATTCGCTCTCGGTCAGGTCGGGCATTAGGGCGACAAGATCGTCGACACCGTCGTAGGCGAATCGAATTGCTCCCGCTGTGAATCGGCTATTTCCACCTGATTCACTTTCCGGTGCTCGCTCGAGGACAAGGACGTTCGCGCCCTGCTCAGAGGCGGCCAGAGCGGCACAGCAAGCGGCGTTGCCGGCGCCAATCACGACGACGTCAAAGTCGGTCAAGAGGAGCATCCCATTGTGAATGCTTAGCCGACAACCGTTGGATCGCCCACACGAGAACGCACGAGCCATTGGAAGATGTGCCAGCCGTTAATTTCTCGCCCGACCGAAGGATGTACAGCGTCGGCTGCTTTGGAGCTAATGATTCGACCGTTTGGCACCTTTACGCACACCTCTGCGGCGCGTTCGGCGTTTATATAGAACCCGACGGCAGATGCCACTGTTGAACCTACGGTGAGTAGTCCGTGATTTGCTAGCACGACAAGCCTGCCGGCGCCGAGGGCGTCGGCGATTCGCTCTCCAGTTTGTACGTCAGTGACGTTGAGTTCTTCTCCCTCGAATACGCCTTGGAGTCCATGGAATGCCACTGCTTCTTGGCTCGTCATCGAAAGTGGCTTGGCCAGGGCAGAGAACGGTGTGCCGTAGGGGGTGTGCGTGTGGACGACTCCAACGACGTCGCTGCGGCTTGCGTGAATCGGGCCATGGATGCAAAAGGCTGCTGGGTTGATGTCAAGTGTGCCCTCGACGACCTGGCCTGCCTGGTTGACGAGGACTAAGTCGTCGATGGTCGCTTCGCCAAAAGGGATGCCATAGCCCAGTAACCAGAAACACTCGACGTGTTCCGGGTCTCGTGCGGTGATATGACCTGAGCCGTCGGCACCCCAACCGAACGACGCCATTATTCTGTAGCCGAGAGCGGTTTCCTGTTTGCGAAGCAACCGTTCGCTTTCGTGGTCGCGCGGAGGTGAAGGCTGCGAGTCCCTGGTGAATTTGAGGCGTTTGGCGCTATCGGCGATGGTCATGTGGTGCTCCGGAGTCCAACCCTAAAGCTATTTATAGTCCAAGAGCAGTGTCATCTATTGCGCTCATGACGCGGCCCGCCAGTTCCATGACAGGTTCGGCGACCATCATGTGTTGCGAGGCGACATGTACGTCTCGGAAGTGGCGTTGGAGGGGTGATTCCTCAAATACAGATGTACCCCCGACGGTTGTGTACATGAGGTCGATGACCTCGATTGAGGTGGTGACGGCGTGAACGGTTGAGGTTCGGAGCAGACGGCGGGTTTCGAGCGTTCCGATCTGTTGGTGAGCTTCGCGCCAGGCATCTTGAATCGCGGCGTAGAACGCAAGTCTCGCGGCGCGCAGGGAGGCATCGGCCGTCGCTACTTGGCGATGAAACGCTGGACGCCCTGCCAGAGTGCGAGACGACCCGGTCGGGGTTTTGCCCTTAGCCACTCCGAGGGCCTCGTCTATGGAGTCACGTGCCATGCCTAGCGCGATAGCGCCGATTGGTAAGGCCAGATATCCGAATCGGGGAAACCGGTAGACGGGTAGGTCAGCAAGGGGAGAGCCTCGCAAGGCTTCGACGGTTGCTATTCGGTAGTCCGACAGATCCAAATCTTGAACAACGTAGGAATTGGATCCGGAACCGCGGAGGCCACTCGTGTGCCAATTATCCAGGATTGTGATTTCTTCTGGTCGGAAGAAAGCGCGAGCTTCGGTTGGTCGTTGATGGCGATCAGGGATCGGCTCACCGTCCTGGTTGCAAAGAACCACTCCACCTGAGATCCACTCTGCGTTGTGGCAGCCCGAGCCCCAATCCCAGCGACCATCAATTCGCCATTTCGGTGAAGGGGCATCCGACAAGCGAGTGGCGGTACCTGAATAAGCGAAAACACCGCTGGTGATTACATTGGGGTTCTCGAGCATCTCTTGAAGCAGCCTGGTTGAGACTGCGGGGAACATATATTGCGAGGTTGCGCCGATAAATACGCACCAGGCGGTGGATCCGTTACCCGTGGCGAGAATTTCGCAGACTTCCGCGAGTACTTGCGGGGACGCCCCAGCGCCGCCAAGTTCGGTCGGTGTGCAAAGTCGGTAAAAACCATCTGCAGCAAGCCGATCGGCGAGGTCTTGCGGAAGCGCTCGGTGAGCATCGATTTCGGTGCCGCGTGTTCGTAATTCGGGAACGTATCTCGTTGCTAGCTCGCAAAAGTCGATGCTCATGTTCTCTTATTAGTTCGAGAATCCGCTGAGGGTGCCCCCGTCAGACGCCAGTGTTTCGATGAGGGGAGATATTTCCCAATGATCGCCTCCGACGGTGGAGGAGTAATGACGTATTCGTTCACTGACCTCAGGTAACCCAATGTTGTCTGCCCAAAACATTGGCCCTCCGGTGTACATAGGCCAGCCGTAGCCATTGATCCACACCACATCAACGTCGCTGCCTCGAATAGCTATGCCTTCAGCAAGTATTTTGGCGCCTTCGTTCACCATTGGGTACAGGCATCTCTCCAGGATTTCTTGGTCAGAAACTTCGCGTCTCGCGATTCCCTGCCGTTCCCCGAAGGCAAGAATCATTTCCTCGACCTCAGGGTCGGGAGTTGCGGCGCGAGTGTTGGGGTCGTAGGTGTAATAACCGCGACCGTTCTTTTGACCTCGTCGGCCGCTTTCACACAACAGCTCACGTACCGTCGAACCTGAAGAGGTGGCCTCGTTCCAACCAATATCCAGGCCTGCAAGATCGCTCATCGCAAAAGGACCCATGGGGAAACCAAAATCGAATAGGACCTGGTCCACTTGTGATGGGGCTGCTCCTTCGAGGATCATCTTTTCCGCTTCGATTCCTCGCATGAACAGCATCCGGTTTCCCACGAAACCGTGACATACACCGCACAGCACGGGGGTTTTGCCAATTGAGCGGCCAATGCCCATTGCTGTCGCTATAGCTGTATCGGACGTCGCGTCGCCACGCACCACTTCGAGCATCTTCATGACGTTCGCCGGCGAGAAAAAATGCATTCCGATAACCGATTCTGGTCGGCCGGTAGCGGCTGCGATCTCGTTCACGTCTAATGCCGAAGTGTTTGAGGCTAGGACCGCCCCCGGTTTGCAAATGCCGTCGAGTTGTTCGAAGACAGTTTTCTTTAATGACATGTCTTCGAACACCGCTTCGATGACCAGGTCACAGTTAGCAAAGTCACCTAGGTCTGTCGAGCCCTTGATCAGTCCCATTCTCGTTTCCACATCGTCGCTGGTGATGCCGCCTCGCGCCGCTGTTCGCTCGTAGTTGGACCGAACGAC
>ENA-UPTF01001147-UPTF01001147.1-marine-metagenome-genome-assembly--contig:-NODE-1147-length-17157-cov-13.550410_pt1 | contig 17157 bp, 18 predicted proteins | sample MGYA00238166_ERZ767019 | MGnify/ENA primary metagenome ERZ767019 (study PRJEB28930, sample SAMN06266391) | marine metagenome | isolation source: Sea water from 250 m depth | place: Atlantic Ocean...
TGTAAATCTAATTTTTATCCATGTTCTTTTGCATAAGTTACTGTATCTACTGCACGTTCTAATGCTTCTTCTTTTGTAATTCTTAATTTATCTTTTAGATGGATATCTGATATACCTAGATATGCTGCTACCCATTTTGCATCACATGATAATGATGTATCAATATCTTCTCGTAATGCTCTTCCGTGCGAAACAATATCTGCTCTTAATCCCTGTTGGATTATTGTTTTTGTAGCTTCTCTATGATCAGGTGATACCACTGGTGAAATTTCAATTTGATCAACTCCAAAATAATCTAACATCCATGCTATCTGAATTCGTTGTTTGTTTGTGAATGAAACACCTGGGTGTTGTTCACCTTCCCGTAGTGTTGAATCCAATATACGAATTTTTTTTGGAGTCTTTTCATATGCGTTATACATGTCTGCATAGTGATTCGGATCAGTCATTACTAATTTCGTTGCAATAAATCATTAATATAAACATAATCGTACTAGCATCGCAGATATTCAACCATTTATGATCTAATTTAGTATGATTTTAAAAATTTGTATCGATTTTCGTTTATCTGATTGTTCTTAAAATAATTACAGTGTTTGTATCAATAACGCCTGGTATCTTTCTTAATTCATCTATTGCTGCATTAATTTCGGTGATACTTGGTGCTTTAATTATGACACTAATATCATACTGTCCTGTTATTTCATAAACTGTTTTGACTGCGTTCAATTTTGTTAATCTTGATGATACTTTTGATGTGTCTGTAGTTGAATCGACAGATATCAAAACAATTGCACTTGTAGAATTCATTTCGCCCATCTCAATAGTAAATCTTTCAATAACCTTACTGTCAACCAAATTCTTTACTCTTCTACGAACGGCAGATTCTGAAAGCTTTAATTTTTTACCAATCTCTACAAAAGATTCTCTTGAATCATTTCTTAAGTATTCTAGAATTTTTTCATCTATCTTATCCTTGAGCATTTTTTCTTTTCTCCTCATTAGTAAATAATTCATCTAGTATTTCTAAAGATTTTGTTACATCTGCCTCAGTTATTACTAGTGGAGGGAGTAATCTTAGAATATTTCTTCCTGAATATAGTAAGAGTAATCCTTTCTCAATACCTTCCATTAGTATATCTCTCACTTCGAATTTTAATTCTACACCTATCATGAGTCCTTTACCTCGAACCTCTCTAATCACTGGATGTTTTTCTTTCAATTTATCTAATCCTTGTCTAAATAATCTTCCCATATTTGCAGAATTTTCTACAAGCTTATCTTGTGTTAATGCCTGCATTGTTGCAAGACCTGCTGCACATGACAATGGATTTCCTCCAAATGTGGATGAATGTTCTCCTTTTGAAATACAATCTAAAATCTCTGGCTTGACTAATGTTGCACCCATTGGAACTCCGCCTGCAATTCCTTTTGCCAAACATAGTATGTCTGGTGGTGTATCCCAATGTTCATGTGCCCACATTTTTCCAGTGCGTCCTAATCCTGCCTGAATTTCATCATAAATTAATAAAATTCCTTTTTCATCACATAATTTTCTGACATCTTGCAAAAATCCATCAGGAGCTACATGTATTCCACTCTCTCCTTGTATTGGTTCTAAGATTACAAATGATGTTTGATCATTTACTGTTTCACGAAGTTTTTCAATATCTCCAAATGGTGAAAATGATACTTTCTCGATAAGAGGCTTGAAAGATTTTCTATATTTTGGATTAAATGTGATTGATAATGCGCCCATGGACTTTCCATGGTATGAACCATTCATAGCTACCATCTCAGTTTTACCTGTAAACTTGCGTGCAAATTTCATTGCTGCTTCAATTGCTTCTGCACCGCTGTTGTTTAGATGGACTTGTGATAGGTTCTTTGGTGCTACCTTGAAAAGATTTTCTAGAAACTCTTCTCGTGTTTTATTATACAACGAACTATGAACTGTGATGATCTTTTCTAATTGTGATTTTAGTGCGTTTGTCACTCTTTCATTTTGATGTCCAAGTAATGCTACTCCATATCCTCCCATACAGTCAATGTATTCTTTGTTATTTGTGTCCCAAACATGTGCACCTATTCCTCTATCAACAGTTACAGGAAATCTTTGGTAGAGATTCCCAAGGAATTTATCTTCACTCATTTAGAAATCACCGTGCATTTGTTATGTTCTATTGCTGATGAAATTGGATTTTCTCTTTGTCCATTTGCAATTAGTGCTTCTGATACTCCCATCTCAAGTGCTTCTGTTGCAGCAAGTATTTTTTTCTCCATTCCAAATCCAATCTTTGGCATTATTTCTTTTGCCTCCTCAAGGGATAATTTTTCCACCAACTTGTCTTCCATGAGTAATCCGTCTACATTTGTAATAAATAACACCTTATCCGAATTCACATGGCCTGCAACATTTGCTGCTGCCCTATCTCCATCTACATTAAGAAATTCTGATTCTTCGCTAATTGCTATTGGGGAGATGACCGGCGTATAGCCTTTTTCCATGATTGTTCTGATCAATTCTGAGTTTACATTTGAAATCTTACCTGTATATCCTCCATCAATCATCTGTTTTCTTCCTTTTTCGTTCATAATCATCAGTTTCTTTTTCCGATTTGCTTCTATTGTTTTTCCATCCATTCCTGAAAGACCAACTGCATTTATTCCGTTTTTTTGTAGCATCTGAACAATGGCCTTGTTTATTCTTCCTGACATTACCATTGTAAAAATCTCTGAAGTTTCTTTATCGGTATATCGACTTTTTATTCCACTTGGAGACACAACAAATTTTGGTTCTTTACCTAACTGTTCTGTAACTTTGGTTACTTCTTTACCTCCTCCGTGAACCAGTATCACTCCCTCTTTTTGTGCAACTTTTTTGATATCAGCTATTGTTGATGGATGTAAGTTATCGACAACACTGCCGCCAATTTTTATTGTAATCATCTATTATACAGGTGTTAGAGGGGAATACATAATTCCTTCGAACTCATCAAATCCTGACATGACATTCATGTTTTGAATTGCAGAACCTGCTGCACCCTTCATTAGGTTGTCCGATGCCGATAATGCAATTAACCTATTGTTGTCTCTATCTAGGTCAAATCCAATATCACAGAAGTTTGAACCAACCAAAAACTTTGGGTCTGGGAATTTATGTAGACCTTCTTTATCTCTAATCAGTCTGATAAATCGTTCTTCACTATATTCTGATCTATAAATCTTCCAAAGTTCTTTTTCATCAATATCTTTCTTGAGGAATGTATGATTTGTACATAAAATTCCTCTTACCACATCCACTGCATGTGGACTCATTGCTACCTTAATCTTCTTACCAGCAGTTTGACTTAGTTCTTGTTCAATCTCTCCAGTGTGTCTGTGTTTTGCTGGTTTGTATGGTCGTATGACTCCTGCACGCATTGCATGTGATGTACCTGCACCTGCACCTGCACCAGACGAACCTATCTTTGAATCAACAATAATGTGATCAGTATCAATCAAATCATTTTTGATTAATGGATTTAATGCAAGCATTGATGTAACTGCCATACAACCTGGGCAAGAAACTAATTGTGATTTTTTAATCTCTTCTCTGTGTAATTCTGGAACGCCAAATGTAGATTTTTCCAAATAGTCTGGATGTGGATGTTCCCATCCGTACCATTTTCCGTAATCTTCTGGATTGTGCAAACGGTAGTCTGCACTCAAATCAATAATCTTCATTCCTCTGTCATACAATGCTTTGACAATATCAGTTGCAGTTCCGTGTGGCACTGCTGTGAAAACTAAGTCACAAGAGTCACTCATTTTTTCATAATCTAATTCTGAAAATTTCAAATCGGTAAAGCCTCTGAGGCTAGGTTGTGCCCTATGCAGAAATTTTCCTACGTGTTGTCTTGATGTAACCATTGAAACCTCAACTTTAGGGTGGCTAAGTAATAGTCTGAGAACTTCTCCTCCTACATAACCGGATGCACCGACAATTCCTACTTTCATAATATTTTCCTAACGAAGCATAATTTAACGGTACTTGATATTATCACTTGATATTACGAACCGCATAGTCGATCATCTCTTTTGGAATGTTTTTTTCTGAGACTTTGACTAACCCCTTAAACTCTACAGTATTATTCACCTCGTGAACAACCAAGCCTCTTTCTTTGTCTTCCATCAAGTCGATTCCTAATATTCCTCCACCCACTGCCTTTGATGTCTTTTCACACAAATCTTCCATCTCTTTTGTTATTTGACAAAGCTCTGGGTCTGCCCCTAATGCTATGTTTGTTTTAAAACCTCCTGATGATTTTCTATACATTGCAGATACAGCTTGATCTCCAACTGTAATGACTCGTATATCTCGTGGTGGTCGGTCAATCATTTCTTGCAAATAATAAATTCTATCTTGTGGTCCATCGGTTACTTGTCTATTTTCAATTACAGCTTCGGCAGTATCTTTGTCTTTAATTGGCATTACACTTCTTCCCCAACTTCCAATTATTGGTTTTATTACAAGTGGGTATCCTATATTTTCAAAATTTTCTAATGCTGTTTCTGCTGAAAAAGAGAAATATGTTTTTGGTGTAGGAATATTATTTTTTTTTAATAACATGGATGTTATCATTTTATTTCCACAGGTATTGGCAACATCAAATTTGTTAATTACTGGAATATCCAAAAATTCTAAACAAGCTGTAAAATGTAGTCCACGGTAATAACTCACACAACGTTCTAAAACAACATCACCAAAATCAAAATTTTCTGGTTTACTGTCTGTATCAAAACTTGTAATCTTTGCATCTATCATTGATGTTTCATAACCAAGCTCTTCTGCCTTTTTCTGCAGTAGTTTTTCCTCAGTTCTTAATCTATCAAATACTATGCAAATTTTTTGCAATTACTCTCCCCAGTCTTCGCCTACTGTTTCAGCTTCTTTTAACTCAATATCAGAACCTTCTTTCTTTGCGATCTCGTAGTCTGCACCACAATCTCCACAAGAAACTATTTCGCCTACAGCGGCATCCTCTGGGATATTCATATTTGCGTCACATTCTGGACAATTCATATTTTTTTTTGCACCAATCTCTAGAATTTATTAGCTTCTGTTGACTGCATTCCCCACAATTCAACGAAACCTTTGGCTAATTTCTGATCAAACGTGGAATCCTTTCCATAAGTGGCTATGTCGTGACTATACAGTGAATATTTTGATTCTCTTCCGACTACCCTGACATTTCCTTTGTGAAGTTTTAGCTTTACAGTACCAGTAACACGTTTTTGAGCTTGTTCGATAAATTGATCTAATTCTTTTCTTAATGGGTCATCCCACAAACCCGAATAAACCATCCATGCCCATTCGTCATCAACTAATGTTTTGAACTTTGTTTCATGTTTTGTATGTACCATTTTTTCAAGATCGGAATGTGCTTCTATCAGACAAATTGCGGCTGGTGTCTCATATACTTCACGTGATTTTATTCCGACCACCCTATCTTCAATATGATCAACAATTCCAACACCATTATTTCCTGCTTTTTTATTGATATATTCAATTAATTTTACAGGAGGTAATTTCTTACCATCAACTTCTGTTGGTACTCCTTTAACAAATTTAATTTTCAAATAGGAAGGTTTTTCAGGCAAATTTTTTGTTTTAATCCAAATGAATGCGTCATCTGGAGGTTCATTAAATGGATTTTCTAATACTCCTCCTTCAATTGCCCTCCCCCATAAATTTTGATCAATACTAAATTTTTTTGCAACAGTATCAATCTCTATTCCATGTTTATTTGCAAATTTTAATTCTGTTTCACGATCTAAATTCATATCTCGAATAGGTGCTATTATTGGTAAGTTTGAACCAGACCTTAATGTATTATCAAAACGGACTTGGTCATTACCTTTTCCAGAACAACCATGTGCCAATGATGAAACTTTTTCTTTTTTTGCAATCTCGAGTACTTTATGTGCAATTAATGGTCTTGCAAGTGCTGTTGCAAGACAATATTTCTTTTGATAAAGTGCATTAGCTTTTATTGCTGGGAAAATATACTCTGTAACAAATTCTTTCTTTGCATCAATGTTGTAATGTTTTTTCACTCCAAGTTTTTTTGCTTTTTTTGCAATTTTGTTATTATCGTCTCCTTGACCTACGTCAACTGTTACCGTAATTACATCCATATCGTGCATGTCTTGCATGTATTTGACAACGACTGATGTATCAAGTCCGCCAGAAAATGCAAGTATTGATTTTTGTTTCATAATGCAACTGTTTGAATGTATGTGGGCATTTATCTTTTATGATAAACAATTTTTGGGCTCGTTATATGATCTAAAAATGAATAGCTAGAGCTAAAATTCGATGGCTATTTAACTTTCAGACATAACGCTGTTTTATGAAAATTCCATATTTGGTTGGTATTGGAATTGTGATAATTGGACTCGTCGCAGTCATAGGGTTATCTCAATCTACTGTTGATGATTCTCAAAATAAAATCCGTGTTGCATTTTTCCCAAGTATTATTCATGCAGTTCCAATCGTAGGAATGGAAAATCAAACTTTTGCAGATAATCTTGACGATGACATGAATATTGAAGTGAAGATATTTGATAGTGGTCCTCAGGTCATTGAATCAATCTTCTCAAATTCTGTTGACCTTGCTTATGTCGGACCTGGTCCTGTAATCAATGGTTATTTGAAATCTGACGGAAAGGACTTGAAAATTCTTGCAAGTGCTGCTAATGGCGGTGCTAGTTTTATTATACAAAAAAATTCTGGTTTAGAATCAATTGAAAATTATTCTGGAAAAAGAGTTGCGGCACCACAAATTAGCAATACTCAGGATGTCTCTCTCAGACATTATCTTGCACAAAACGGTTTAACCCCTGCTGAAAAGGGTGGAGATGTTTTTGTTCTGAATATAGCAAATCCTGATATCTACACACTATTTGCTAAAGGTGATATCGATGGTGCATGGGTTCCAGAACCTTGGGCAACTATGTTAGTTGAAGAATTAGACGGAGTTCGTTTATTTGATGAAAATGAAATCTGGCCCGAAAACAAATTTTCGTCAGTATTACTAATTGGACGGTCTGATTATATTGAAAAAAATCCTGAAATAATTAAAAACTGGATTGATGCAAATAAGGAAACAGTACAGTGGATTAATAATAATCCTGATGAATCAAAAGAACTCTATAATGAATTCATGAAAGGATACATGGGGAAAACATTACCAGAAAAAATTGTTCAAGACTCATTTTCTAATATCATAATTACATCACAACCTGTAGAAAATTCAATCTATACATTTGCTGAACGCGCTGATGCTCTTGGGTATCTTGGACGTGATGGTTATACACTTGACGGACTTTTTTATCATGAAAACATATCTTTAACATCAAACGAGGAAAATCATAATGGGTAAGATAGAAGCTAAAAATATTATAAAATATTTTGAACATGATGGAAAACCTCTCAAGGCCATTGGTGGAGTAAATCTTACTGTTAATGATGGAGAGTTTGTATGTATTGTTGGTCCATCAGGATGTGGAAAATCAACTTTTCTTAGAATATTAGCTGGATTGGAAAAACCAGACGATGGTGAAATATTACTTGATGGGAAAAAACTTGTCAATACTGGACCTGATAGAATCATGGTGTTTCAAGAAGGAGCATTGTTCCCTTGGTTGACTGTGGAAGATAATGTTGAGTATGGTCTGAAGGTTGCAGGTATACCTGAAAAGGAGCGTCATGAGATATCGAAAAGATATCTTGACATGATGCAATTATCTCAATTTGCTAATTCATACACATACCAATTATCAACTGGAATGAAACAACGTGTTGCTATTGCTCGTGCTCTTGTGATGGATCCTGACGTATTATTGATGGATGAGCCATTTGCTGCACTTGATTCTCAAACTCGAGACTTGCTTCTAGTTGAAATGCAAATGATTTGGCAGAAAACAAAAAAGACCATAATTTTTGTTACGCACAATGTACCTGAAGCAGCTGTACTTGGTTCACGAGTTGCTGTATTCAGTCATCGACCTTCAGTAGTAAAGAAATCACTTGATATTGATTACAAACGACCTCGTGTTGCAGAAGATGAAAACTTGGGACAATTCGAAAAACAAATTCTTGCCGCATTAAGGCACCAGGGGCCAAAATAGGTGTAATTAGATGAAAGCAAATCTCTTTGGTAAAAAAATTGCATTCTATGTGCTAATCATAGTTGTTTGGCAAGGAATTGATTCCGCAGACATATGGCCCGATAACATATTTCCTTCTCCTATAGAAGTTGGAGAAGACTTACTGTATGGAATCTCTGATGGTAGTTTGTTTTATGGAATTGGAACTAGTATGTGGCGTTTGATTATTGGTCTAGCAATTGCAATTGGAGGTGGAATGATGCTTGGAATATTCATGGCTCGTGTTGAAACTGTTAATCAAACGATTGGTTCACTTGTACTTGGATTACAATCAATTCCTTCTGTGGCTTGGGTACCGCTTGCAATTCTGTGGTTTGGTTTGACTGATTCGGGAATTATCTTTGTTACAGCGATTGGTGCAATATTTGCAGTTACTATCAATACATACACTGGAGTGAAAAATATTGATCCATCTTTCATTGAAGCAGCAAGAAATATGGGTGCTAAAGGTGGCCAATTAGTCACAACAATTCTCATACCTGCTGCATTTCCATACATGATCACAGGATTCAAACAGGGATGGGCATTTGCATGGAGAGGTGTAATTGGTGCAGAGCTTCTCTTTTCATTTTTAGGACTTGGATTCTTGTTAAATGTTGGAAGACAACTAAATGATGTATCTCAAGTTATTGCAATGATGTTGGTAATTATGGGAATTGGAATTTTAATTGATGGCTTTGTCTTTAAAAAAATAGAAGACAAAGTTATGACTAAATGGGGACTTCGTTAGGTTTTTCTGATTTCATCCTAGTTGAAATTATAAATGCTGAAAATGAAACTATAATTGCAAAAACCATAACTGCTGTATAGTCTGTATAGTATGCGATACTTCCTGCAATTACTGGGCCAATTACTGTAGAAATTGCTAGTGTAGAACTAAAAATTGCAGTTGACGTTGATCTTGGATTATTTTCCATTAGGTGGAAGTTCCCTCCAATGAATAAAAATGCCCATGAACATCCAACTATTGCCATAAATGGCCATGCCATCCACCACTCTGTAATTAGTGCTAGTCCAACAAATACTATGACTGTCATTCCTATTCCAATCTTGAATTTTGTTATATTTTGAATCTGAATTCTCTTTGACATCAGATTCATGACAAGAAATGCGGTTAGCGTATTTGCAACGTATACCATTGAAACCTGATATAATTCTGCACCAAAGTATTCCATTAACATAATTGGCAGAACTGTCCATGCTGCAGCTGCTCCTACATGGCGAACCAATAATGATGAAAAAAGAAATTTGTTTTTCACAATAATCTTTTTGATAATTCCTTTCTCAACAATTTTCTCTGTCTGTATCTTAGGAAGCTTCAATGAAATGAGAAATCCTATAATGAAAAAACAACTACTCACCACGAAAATTAATTTTTCATCATTTGCTATTCCTGCAGCAACTATGCCTGCAAGCCATCCTAATGCATGAAATGATATTACTGATGCAACCTTGGACTTTCCTTTTCCTGCCTCATATGCATATGCCAACATTGGTGGAATCATTATTCCTGATGCTATTCCTGCACCCAATCTTGCTATGATTAAGTATGTGGTATTATCTGCAAAATAATGCAAACCAAATGTAATTGCACATAAAATAAAGCCCACTCTAATGAAAAGCAATCGTTTTGCCTTTCTGTCTGACATACGACCGAAATATGTTTCAGTTAAAATTTGTGCAAATGCAAATGATGCAACAATTATTCCAATTTCAAAAACAGATTTTGCGACAACACTTGCAATAATTGGCATAAAAACAAATGTAATTGCTATTCCAGAATGTTGGAAAAAGGTCGTACCTCTAACTAGATTATTTAGATTATCTCTTTGTAACACATATTTCTTATTTTTTTACCTAATTTGAAAGAAGAGGTACAATTTGTTCTTATTTTAATTTAGTTGTAATTTGCTTTAGCATTCTAGCTGATGCTCCCCATATCAAATGATCTTCAAATGTAAACGTGTACATTTCTTGAATTGAATTATGCTCTGGATCTGAATCATTTGCGAGAGTTTCTAAAAATGTTATCAAAGGAATTTCCAAAAATTCATCCACTTCTGAATTCGGCATTAAATTTTCAATTTTATCTAAAATACAAACAAATGGTAAAATTGTAAATCCTGAATTTAATGTTGTAACAGGTTCCAACTGACCTATGATTTTTTCACGTTCAACAGTAATGCCCGTTTCTTCTTTAGTTTCTCTAAGTGCAGTATCTAGCAAATCATTATCTTCATCGGATATCTTTCCTCCTGGAAATGCTATTTCACCTCCATGATGGTTCATTGTAATTGGTTTTTTTATCATGAGAATTTTTGGTGATTCGGCAAAAATTATAATTAAAACTGATGCTAATTTAGTTTCATTATTGTTAACTAAATTCGGATTAATTTCAGATGTTAATGAATCTCTAATTTTTCCTAAACTCACATTTTTGTGTAAAACAAATTACTAAATGAGTTTGTCTTTCTTGAAATAATCACAATTCCAATAATTGTCACTGCTAAGACTATCATGACCATCTGACCAAATTCTGGTACAACATAACTGCCAAAAATCTCTATTTTTTCAGTACCTTTCTTGAATGGAATTGTAATTGTCAATCCCTTCTCAAATCCAAATTCGTCTGTTATGTACAATGTTTCTGTTTCATCACTAAACAAACCTGGTTCAGAATGAATTTGTGCAATAAATTCCCCATTATCAAACGGCCTTACAAGAAAATCATTAATTTTCAATGATAATTCTCCGTCATCAGTGGAATCCATGTTAATGACTAATGATGCTTTTTTTGGCATAGCAGTGATATCTAAAACCTCTCCTCCTTCAATTTCATAATAAATTAGAGTTGTCAAATCAATCTCATCAGGTACTGCTACTGTTCCATCATTTTCCATGAATCCAGAAATTTTTACATTTCCTTGAAATGCTTCTGGTACTTCAAAGTAAAGATGCCAATTTCCCATTTCATCTATACTTTGTAACGTTTCGACTGATTCTGTAAATTTAATTTTAGGATCTTTTGCACTTGCACCTTTAGCCATTTTCTCTCCATCTAAAATTACTTCATATTTTTCATTAATGGAATTTGTAGGAAATTCAAAACTTCCTACAACTGGGAGTTGAAATCCATTTGTTGAATACATGTTCAATTCTGTACCATCGTCAGTAAATTCTGCATCTTTGAACCATGCATTTGCAGTATATCTAAAGGTAAACGTTCCATCATTTTGTTTTGCTGTCAAAGGCATAATTGAATCGTCTCCGAATGCAAAACAACTGTAGTAATCAACGTCTTGTGAAATATGCGGTGAAGCAAGCATTTTGAACTCAAAAACTTCTCCTGGTTTCATTGTCTGAAATATTTCTGATGATGAAACATCCAATATGTTGTCATCTTTATCTTTAATCAACGCATAAATTCTAAATTTTTCAAATGTTTCTTCTCCGCCGTTTCTAATCTTTCCAACAATACTTCCATCTTCTTGTATGTCTAAAGAATCGTAAAGCACGTATCCTCCAATGTATTGGTTTACTGTTTCTTCATATGTTATCGATGGTTCCTCTAAAACTGGTGACGGACCGGTGACACCAGGAAATTGTAATTTCAATGGAAGCATTTTGTCAGGTTCAATTGCAGCTAACTTGTGTGTTTGTTCAAATCTCTGATTACCATCCATAACAGAAAGTGTAATGGTTGGTTGTATTGTGAAATATTCCTTATTCTTAACACCTGCAAATACTGTGTACACACCGGCTTCATCATAAAATCCTACAAACTCATGATCTGGGATGTATACTTCTCCGTACATCCCTGCATCGGCCAATCCTGGATAAAATACTGAAAACAATGCTAATGCTACTACTGTAAAAGCAAATTTTCTCATACGCTAAATCTGTGAAAATTAGATAAAAACCTAATCAGTAAATCACTAAACATAGAGAAGTTTTAATCAAGTGTTTAGTCATTTCACATATGACAATCCGATATGAGATTAATCCTCCAAAGGTGTCTGATCCTCCCTCACGAATTGAGTTACTAGATGAGAGAATTGAGCAAATCAGTAAATTTTGTGATGGAATTCATGTAACTGATTCTGTTTTAGGGATTGAAAGAATTTCTCCATTACTTATCGGTGCAGAAATCAAGCAAAAACATCCAAAACTGAATGTTACTATTAGCCTACGAGTAATTGATAAAACAATTTCAGAGATCACTGACATCGTTGATTCTGCCATTAATGCCAACATCGATGGAATTTTAATTTTGATGGGTGATCCATCTCCTGAAAATGATTACAAATCTGGAGTTATTCCAAGCTTTGCAGTAAAACATCTAATTCAAAATGGATTTAATGAAAAAATTAATCTCTTTTTATCGCTTCCAAGTAAGCCAAATTTTGAAAAAATTTCTAAAAAAGTGGAATCTAAACCAAATGGTTTTGTAACTCAGGTAGTTCATGATATTTCTCAAGTAAAAAGACTACATGATTATCTAAATCCAAAAAACTTTGAAATTATTCCCTGTTTGTTGTTCCCTTCACAAAAAAATTCACGCTCTGCACAATTTCTTAACCTTGATTGGTCAAACTATGAAGATAATTTCTCATCTTTCGTTCTTGAAATTGAGAGTATTACTGGTGATGTTTTACTAACCTCTCCAAATGATTTTAAAGGAGCATTAGACTTCTTAACTCGATTACAAAATTGAATAAAGAAACATTTGCAGAAGCATTAGAAAACAGAATTCTTCTTTTTGATGGAGCAATGGGAACTGAAATTCAAAGGTATCAACCAAACTCTGAAGATTTTCCAGATGGGAAAGATGGATTTAATGATGGATTATCTACGACAAAACCTGACTGGATAAAGGAAATTCATCGAAAATATCTTACTGCAGGTGCAGATTGCATTGAAACTAACACCTTTGGTTCAAACAAAATTAAATTAGATGAATATGGATTTGGTTCACAAACTGTTGAACTAAATCAAAAAAATGCAGAACTTGCAAGAAGTGTCTGTGATGAATTTACAGACCGACAGAGATTTGTTATTGGCTCTATGGGTCCTACTGGTTATTTACCTAGTTCTAATGATGCTGATCTTGGACAGATGCCTTTGTCTCAAATTAGAGATGCATTTGAGTTACAAGCCGAGGGACTAATCAAAGGAAACGCAGATGCTTTACTAATTGAAACTAGTCAAGATATACTAGAAGTGAAATTAGCAGTTGAAGCATCTCATATTGCAATGGAGAAAACTGGAAAAAAAGTAACATTGATTTCAAATGTTACTTTAGATCAATATGGAAAAATGTTACTTGGAACAAATGTTCAATCAGCATATACCACTGTTTCTGAAATGGGAATTGATGTATTTGGTCTGAATTGTTCTACGGGTCCAATTGAAATGGAGCCTAGCATACAATGGTTGAATGATCAAAAACACAAGCCATTGTTAGTAATTCCAAATGCTGGAATGCCTGAAAATGTTGGAGGTCAAGCAGTATACAAAATGACACCTGAAAAAATGGCATCTGCACTAAATTCATTCATAGAGGAATATCCACAAATTAACATAATTGGTGGTTGCTGTGGTACAGATCCTGAGCATATTCAACAATTAAGAAAAATTATTGACCAGCAAAAGAAAGATTGATGAGATAAGTATTTACAAAAATTTCATCCACAATTCTATATGTTAAAGGCTAGAGTAAGTTCTTCAATCAAATCCGTTGATTTGAAACAAGAGGTAGGTCCTCTAATAATTGGTGAGAGACTTAACACCCAGGGTTCTAAAAAAGCAAAAGAATTAGTTCTCAATGATGATTTTGATGGGTTGGTTGACTTGGCAAGAACTCAGGTTGAGGATGGAGCCCATTGTATTGATGTATGTGTTGCAACAACTGAACGTTCAGATGAAAAAGAGTTTATTCTAAAACTTGTAAAAAGTCTAAGTCTTGAAATTGATGCTCCTCTTGTTATTGATTCTACAGATCCTCAAGTTATTGAATCTGCAATTGAACAAATTCCTGGTAAACCAATCATAAATTCTATCAATCTAGAAGGTGATGGAAGTAGATACAAAGCATTAGCCCCATTGATGGCAAAATATGGAATTCCTGCAATCGCATTATGTATTGGTCCTGATGGAATGGCAAAAACTCCTGAACAAAAAGTTGCAACTGCTGAACTATTGTATAAATCTGGAAAAAAATATGGTTTACGTCCAGAACAATTCATCTTTGATGTTCTAACATTTACTCTTGCTACTGGTGAAGAAGAATTTCTTGATGCAGGAAAACATACTTTGGAAGGAATTAAACTTGTCAAAGAAAGATTTCCAACATCATTTACCACTCTTGGTTTAAGTAACATCAGCTTCGGTCTTGCCCCCCAAGCCCGACGTGTATTAAATTCAGTATTTTTGTATCATGCTGTACAAAATGGCCTTGACAGTGCAATTGTAAATGCACGTGAAATTACTCCGTATACTGAAATCGATGAAAAAGAAAAGAAGATAGTTGAAGATTTGATCTTCAATAAACATCCAAATGCGTTATCCGACTTAATTACTCATTTTGAAAATCAAACTCAGGATTCATCATCAAAAACCAAGAAAGTTGATGTTGATCCAACATGGCCTGCAGGACAGCGCTCAAATTTTAGAATTATTAACAGATTAAAAGATGGAATAGAAAATGATGTTGTATCTGCAATTGTAGAAAAACTATCTCAAAAGGATATTCTTGTGGATAATGATGGTGTTTTATCGATAAACGCCACAAAAGAAGTTACACACCAAGGAGCAATTCAAACATTAAATGATGATCTTTTACCTGCGATGAAAATTGTTGGTGACAAATTTGGTGCTGGAGAATTAATTCTTCCCTTCGTACTAAAATCTGCAGAATGCATGAAAGCTGCTGTTAAGGAATTAGAAAAATACCTACTAAAAGAAGAGGGTACCAGTAAGGGTATTTTGGTTCTAGGAACCGTGTATGGAGACGTTCACGATATTGGTAAAAACTTGGTAAAAACAATCTTTGAAAATAATGGATACACTGTGCATGATTTAGGAAAACAGGTACCTTTACAAAAATTTGTAGAAAAAATTAATGAGGTAAAACCTGATGCTGTAGGTCTTTCAGCACTATTAGTATCAACATCAAAACAAATGCAATTTTTTGTCGAACATGCAAGAAAAACTGATGTCAATATTCCAATACTATGTGGCGGTGCTGCAATAAACAGTAATTACATTAACCGAATTGCAAAACAAGATGGAATCTATGAACCTGGAATGTTTTACTGTGGCACCATGTTTGACGGTCTTAAAACAATGGATAAACTAGTTTCTGACGAAAAAGATGAATTTGTAAATAATTGGAAAGATAAATTATCAAACTGGAAGGAAACTAAAGTTCAGCAAGTTGACTCTGAGAATCTTCCTCATAGCGATATCAAACCTGTTTCTCCACCAACTCCGCCACAACTTAATGAAGTTATCAGATTAAGGTCTGAAGATTTTGATCTAAATGAAATCTGGAATCATTTGAATAAAAAATCACTTTTCAAACTATCATGGGGAATTAGAGGAAACTCAAAAACTGATACAATTGATGATCCTGAAAAACTTCTCGCTGAATGGAAAAAACGTGTAATTGAAGATAATCTCTTTGAACCGCAAGCTGTTTACGGATATTTCTCATGTCATAATCGTGATGATAAATTAGTTGTAGATGGCTCAGACGGTCAAGACATAGTTTTTGATTTTCCTCGTTCATCAAAAACTAAACATCTGTGTTTAACAGATTATTTTGGAGAAAATGACATAGTGGCATTTCAGTCTGTAACTGTTGGTACAAAAGCTGCTGAATTGATTGAAAAATGGGATAAAGAAGACAAGTATACTGATGCATATTATCTACATGGTCTTGCTGTTGAAACAGCTGAAGCAATGGCAGAATGGATAAATGAAAAAATTAAAACCGAACTTGAATTATCTGATAAAGGTGGTTTGAGATATAGTTGGGGATATCCAAGTTGTCCTGATACAACTCAACAACATCTTGTATGGAAATTAATTCATGGAGAAAAATCTGGAATGGAGCTGACAGAATCTGGACAAATTATACCTGAACAGTCAACTGCAGCAATAGTTGTTCATCATCCTGAAGCAGAATACTTTGTTTTATAGTAAAAATCACGCTTGATTTAAAAAGAGGAAAATTTGTTCGAAACTTTATGGCAGCTAGAAAACACTCTGGTAGAAAAATCAGATTAATCAAGAAACAAAAACAAGCATCTGCCGTTCCAGCATGGGTTATTCTAAAGACCAAACGTTCAGTCAGAACAAATCCAAAGGCTAGAGCATGGCGTAGAACTGATGTGGAGGTTGGATAGTTGTCTCAAGAACTTGAACGTGTTTATACAATTCCTCTAGGAAAAGTACTTCTTTCTCAAAGTCAACATCGTGCAGTTAGAGCAATTAACATGATCCGTGAATTTGCCCGAAAGCATATGAAAACTCAGGAAATTAAAATTGATGAAGAAGTAGCTCATTTGATTTGGTCTAAAGGTGTTAGAAGCCCTCCACGTAAGATTCGTGTCAAAATGACAAAAACTGATGATGGTTACATTTTAGTTACTAATTATGAAGACGATGTAGAATCTGATGAAAAAGATTCCAAGAAATCTCCTGAGATCAAACAAAAAGTTGAACCACAAACTGATGATCCTGATGCAATTGAAGTTACAGAGGAAACCCTCAAAGAAGTAGCACCAAAAGAAGTAGCACCAAAAGAAGTAGCACCAAAAGAAGTAGCACCAAAAGAAGAAAAGCCAAAAGCTAAAGAATCAAAACCAAAAGAAGAAAAGCCAAAAGCTAAAGAATCAAAACCAAAAGAAGAAAAGCCAAAAGCTAAAGAATCAAAACCAA
>ENA-UPTF01001148-UPTF01001148.1-marine-metagenome-genome-assembly--contig:-NODE-1148-length-17149-cov-5.189082_pt1 | contig 17149 bp, 15 predicted proteins | sample MGYA00238166_ERZ767019 | MGnify/ENA primary metagenome ERZ767019 (study PRJEB28930, sample SAMN06266391) | marine metagenome | isolation source: Sea water from 250 m depth | place: Atlantic Ocean...
AGCAATCCTGAGTTTAACTCGATCCCAATACATTGACGGGATAATAAGATCATGACAGAGAGACAGGCTATTATTGACGAGGTGCCCAGCAAATATAACAGGTATTTAGCTGTAATAAACGATTACATAACGCTTACCAAGCCACCAATAATCCTGCTGCTTCTTATCACGGCAGCTGGTGGCATGTTTCTTGCCGCTGAAGGCTTACCATCATTGATGATGCTCGGCGTCGTTTGGATAGGCGGAGCATTAGCATCGGCTGGTGCAAATGCTCTTAACCATCAAATAGACCGGGATATTGATGTAATCATGACCCGGACGAGCAAAAGACCGGTGGCAAGCCAAAGAATTTCACCCGGTAAGGCTCTCTCTTTTGGGGTGATCTTAAACGTAATAGCCTTTTTAGTGTTGGTGACGTGGGTCAACCTGCTCGCAGCGTTATTAACCCTGAGCGCAACTTTGTTCTATGTGTTCATTTATACGCTTTGGCTGAAGCGATCTACACCTCAAAACATAGTTATCGGTGGTGCCGCTGGAGCGATTCCCCCTCTTGTCGGTTGGGCGGCGGTGACAGGTGGTCTTGATCTGCCTGCTGTCTACCTATTTACGATCGTTTTTTTCTGGACCCCACCGCATTTTTGGGCCTTATCATTACTGATTCAAGACGATTATGAGAAAGCTCGGATACCCATGTTGCCTGTAGTAGCGACCAGAGATTACACGACGTTAAACATTTTTTTGTATACGATAGTACTAGTGGGCATTACCGTGGCATTCGCCTACTCCTCGTCGGTGCATGGGATTTATTTGCTGTCCGCCTTAATATTAGGCGGTATTTTCCTTGCTTTGTCTTGGAAATTAAAGCGATCTAGCACCCGAAAATTAGCTAGAACAGTTTATCTGTTTTCTCTTTTGTATTTGGCGTTGTTATTCGTAGCGATAATGGTAGATACAATGGTGCCGGTATTAATCTAAAATACTCTAAGATTTAGTTAGGGACGGACTATAAATTTATTGACATCCAGAAGTGGCCTGTGATAACGTCTTGCACTAGTGAAATTTCGCACACATGGCTACTGGCCAGGATTCAGGAGAGTTCCAAAATGGGCCCTTGCCCCCAGGAACGGGTAGAAAGCTATAGCAATCAGTTTAATGGTGCCGGGAAGGCCGCTTCTGGTAAACGGTTCCAGCCACGCCCACTAATCTTACTCATCTCTCTAGTTGCTCTAGTGCCGCTATTAGGTTGTGCACCTGACGCTCTTCAGTCCACATTTGGTACCGCAGGTCCCGTTGCTGAGAAACAGCTGCTTTTGTTTAACGTTTTGCTGTGGGTAATGGTTGCGGTCTTTATACTTGTTGAAGGTGCGCTTTTATACTCTTTGGTTAAATTCCGCCGTCGGCCAGGCGATTCTTTGCCAGTTCAAGTACACGGCCATACTGGGCTCGAGATCACTTGGACTGTTATTCCTACAATATTGATTTTGGCATTGGGTATATGGTCAGTGTTCACTTTGTTTGAACTCAAGGATCCACCTGCAACAGCAGACGGAGCCCTGGAAGTGACTGTTACCGGTCATCAATGGTGGTGGGAATTTGAATACCAAGATGCTGATGGTTCGGGCAGGTTTATTAACACCTCTAACGAATTAATAGTGCCGGTGGGACGTCCGGTTAACCTTTTACTTAATAGTGATGATGTAATCCATAGTTTCTGGGTTCCGAAGCTCGCCGGAAAGGTGGATGTTGTCCCAACCCGGAATAACCGGATGTGGTTCCAGGGAGACGAAATAGGTACCTTCTACGGTCAATGTGCGGAATTTTGCGGAACTGCCCATGCCTTGATGAAGTTCCGTGTACATGTGCTATCAGAATTAGACTACATGAATTGGGTTGATAATTACGGACAAGCACCCGGAACCACGGAAGCCTTAACAAGTACAGCTCGAAAGGGTCAGGAAATATTTATGAGTACTGGTGCTTGCCTGGCGTGCCATACCATCGAAGGAGTGCCTGGTGCAATGGGCGTCCTTGGTCCCAATTTGACAGGGTTGGCGAATAAACAAACGTTCGCTTCGGGTGTCATGGACTTAAATAGGGAAAACTTAAGGCAATGGCTAAAAAATCCCGACGATGTTAAACCTGGAAACCGGATGTCAGAACAGGCTCCGGTATACCAAACTGCTGATGGAAATATCAGTCTGACTGAAAAAGAAGTGTCAGCATTGATTGAGTATCTCCTTAGCTTGAAGTAGACTTTTAAATGAGTAATGACAGGAGATTAGGTACTTCATGGCAGCGATAACCGCCGCAATACCAAGACCAACTAGTTCGGCTACCGGCATATGGAGCTGGTTAACGACCGTAGACCATAAGAGGATAGGAGTCCTTTACGGTGTATCAGCATTTATCCTTTTCTTGATCGGTGGGATCGAAGCGGGAGTGATGCGGTTGCAGTTGATGACGCCGGACAGTAACTTGATAGATCCTGATACCTATAATGCGATGTTTACCATGCATGGTACCACCATGATATTCATGGCTATTATGCCTATGGGGGCTGCCTTTTTCAATTTCCTGATACCATTGATGATCGGAGCCAGGGACGTGGCTTTTCCACGGTTAAATGCGTTTAGTTACTGGGTGTTTTTGTTCGGCGCCATAATCATGCACGTTGGCTTCTTAGTGAATGCGGTCCCTGATGCAGGATGGTTTTCATACGCCAATTTGACGGGGATAGAATATAGCCCTGGTGCGGGGTTAGATTACTGGGCCGTAAGTCTACAGGTTCTCGGAGTTGCATCATTGGCTGCGGCATTTAACTTTGTTGTAACTATAATTAATATGCGGGCACCAGGCATGAGCTTGATGCGCATGCCGTTATTTGTCTGGATGACACTGATTACGTCAATTTTGTTGGTATTAGCGTTCCCAGTAATAACTGTAGCATTGATTGAGTTGACTTTTGACCGGTTGTTCGGAACCGTTTTCTTTGTCACCTCGGCAGGTGGTGATCCTATTCTCTGGCAACACCTTTTCTGGGTGTTTGGACATCCAGAGGTTTACATTTTGATTTTACCAGCCATGGGTATAGTATCCGAGATATTGCCAACATTCTCGAGGAAACCACTCTTTGGATATCCGGTAGTTGTATTCTCGGGCATAGTGATAGGAATAATGGGTTGGGCAGTGTGGAGTCACCACATGTTCACCACGGGTCTTGGACCCATGGCGCTTTCGGTTTTCACAATAACTACTATGCTGATAGCGGTTCCTACCGGGGTTAAGATATTCAACTGGATGGGGACTCTATGGGGTGGGTCAATCGAATTTAAAACTCCCTTATTGTGGTCTGTAGGGTTCATCGCTCTCTTTATAGTAGGTGGACTAAGCGGAGTTTCCCACGCAGTCTCTCCTTCGGACTATCAACAACAGGATACCTACTACATAGTAGCTCATCTTCATTACGTGCTCTTTGGTGGCTCCCTTATGGGCCTATTTGCCGGGGTTTACTACTGGTTTCCCAAGTTAACAGGCAAATTTTTGAACGAAACTTTGGGTAAAGTGCATTTCTGGTTGTGGTTTGTTGGTATGAATATGACATTTTTCCCAATGCATTTTGCCGGCCTTAACGGTATGCCCAGGAGAATATACACGTACGGTACCGAATATGGCTGGGACAACATGAACTTGATAGCGAGCTTAGGGTACCTGGTGCTCTTCGTCGGGGCATTACTGTTCATAGTGTTACTTATACAAAGTATAAAGAACGGAAAACCCGCAGGGCATGATCCATGGGATGCTCCTACTTTAGAATGGACTATCTCATCTCCTCCTCCGGCATATAATTTTGCCGAGATACCCCAGGTTGAGGGTATAGACCACTATTGGATCCAAAAACGGAAGGCAGAAGCTGAAGGTAATCCTATTACAGGGCCTGAAGCTCCCGTAGATCCCAGTACAATCCATATGCCAAGTCCATCATATTGGCCGTTGGTTATCGCTTTCGGGGTGGCTTGGATAGGTGGTGGGCTCTTCATAGAGATCCCATGGCCATATATCAAATATCCGGTTTGCTTTATAGGTGGAATAATAGCATTTTTGGGTGTGATTGGTTGGGCTAACGAACCAGCTGCGGCCGAATCACATCACTAGTACCAAATATCGAAGAGAGGTCAAACTTGGCCCACGCTGAAACAGCTCAACATACAGAGGAAGAATATACGAGTACAGGGATAAACCACCGTAAATTATTAATGTGGGTTTTCCTCAGCTCGGATTGTTTATTCTTTGGGTCTCTGATCGCGACCTACATGGTATACAGAGGGCAAAGTCTGGTGGGCCCGTATCCCATAGATATAATCGATATACCTATTACTACCATAAGCACCTTCGTATTACTCTGTAGCAGTTTCTCTATGGTTAGAGCGTTGGCTGCAACTATTGCCAATAATCAAAAAGGCATACAGATATGGCTCCTTATTACAGCACTATTGGGGGCAATATTCATCGGTTTTCAAGTATACGAGTTCAATCTTTTTAGATCAGAAGGATTGTATATTTATACCAACCTATTCGGTACTACTTTCTTCACGTTAACAGGTTTCCACGGTGCTCACGTGACCCTAGGAATCGTCTGGCTGTTGGGTCTGTTTTTTGTAGCCCGGAAGGGTCGACTAGGTCCGAAGACCGTCTTGGATGTGGAAATCGCGGGTTTATACTGGCACTTCGTAGATATTGTTTGGATAGTCATATTCACGCTACTTTACCTCATCGGCGGATTCGATGCTGGCCCTACGGCCGTGATTGGCCCTGCTCCGTCGATGGTGCCATTGGTCTAAGGAGTTAGGTAAATGAGCAGCCAATCCCACGGAGAACATTCGAGTCATCCGACGTTAAAGCAATATGTGATCATAGCGATCATACTGTTCGCTATTACCATTGTCGAATTCTTTATAATCTGGCCGTATAATCGGATAGGAGCGGCTAGTACTCCTGTTCTGATCATCCTATCGTGTATCAAGTTTGCGATTGTCATATTTTATTATATGCATCTAAAATTTGACCGGCGCCTACTGACTTGGATTTTTCTTGCAGGACTGGCGCTAGGGCTAGTGGTTTCTATGGCTTTAATGACACTTTTCTCGTCTGTTTACGCAACGCCTGCGCCGAGGCCATACGCAGCAGCAAATGCTGTTCCTTATGTGCACGGGGAAGAAGGACATGAAGTTGCTTCCGAGGCAGGCCACCAAGAACCGGTACACGCGTCAGCGGAAGCAACTCACTCTGAAGCGGAATCCATAGGTTCTGCCGGAGAATCCGCTTCGTCGGGCGAAGTCGATCTTGGAATGGAAGTGTTTGCAGGGATTGGGGCTTGTGGAGCTTGCCATACCGTTGAAGGCGTAGCAGCTGGTGTTGTTGGTCCGGATCTGACTTATATTGGCTCTGAAGCGGCTAGTAGGAAACCAGGGATGTCAGCAGAGGATTACCTCATAGAATCAATTAAGGATCCAGAAGCTTTCGTAGCTGAGGGTGTGGAAAGAGCTATGCCAGGGCTAATGACAGCAGCAGTGACCTCGCACCTAACAGACGAACAGGTTGATGGTCTAGTAGCTTTTCTATTAGAGCAGAAATAGTCGGTTTGGTGGGAATCTCCGTGATGCCCCTATTAGGATGCTAACAGTAGCCTCTGTGGAAGCTTGACAGGAATGGCTCGATTACCCAATCTCCCACTTGTTGGGCTAATATACTAATACCCTGCTCGGCGAACTTAATGTCTCTATTCATAATGGTCTCCGGTGAAGTTCGCAACAGCTGATTCCTGTATGCTGACAGAAATTTAATAGTTTCTTTTGGGCCATTGCCGAGGCCAGAAAACAGGCGAAACATCGGGGTAGTACGTGCTAGGTTATAGATGTCTTCGGCTTCTAATGAATTTAGATCATCTAACCGTACCGAAACGCCGAAATCGATTAACTGGCAAGTGGAGTCTTTTGCGATCACTAGATGAGATCTGCCTGTTGGATCAGATATAGTGGCGTCATTGTAAACGATGTTCTCTTTATGAAGTTCGAATAGTAAGCTCCCGAGGTTTGCTCCCACCGTCGAGATCATGTGGTGAGTAAACGATGACTTAGGAATATCAGTCAAAAAGGGATCGGTTAGGAATTCTTCGGTTAGGAACCCTCCTATGGTAGGCAGTTGTCTAGGGCCAACTCCAATCTTACTGGCAATATCAGCTATGTCAGGCTCTTGCCTACTTTGATAAGGCTTGATAACGACGGAAACGCTATCGTGTTGTATCAATGCTACTTGACCTCTAGTACGGCCTTGAAAACTTATTGACGGAGGGTTACGGCTGTAAACTAATTTGTAGATTTGTGGAAAGAATGAATAAATCGAATAAGTTTTAATTTGATCATCGCTTTGGAGTTTGGGAAACAGAGTTGGAGCGATTTTTAGGAGTGGATAGAAAGGTATTATGTGCTCCTCATAACCTTCCTTTGCAGCAGAATCTGAAATGTCGTTCCATATTGTTTCGTCCCAGTTTGATAATCCGGCAATATGTTTTTGTAGGAGGGTTATTTCCTTTTCTGTATAAGGGGTATTAGGTTTATATAAATTTGTCATAGGATCGGTTTTAGATGGTTCTGCTGGACTAGTTTATGCTGGAGAAGTCTCCGTTGTCGTCACAATGTAGTTCAAGGACCTGAGATACGGCATTAGTGTTAATTGGACCGTAAATATGCGGGTAAATTTCTCCTGATCTACTAGCCTCACGCTTTAAGGGGGATTCTAACTTGTGCACATCGAGGGCCAGTACTAGCAAGTCGGTTGTACCTTTGAAAAGTCTATTAGCAACGCGTAGAGCTTGTTCGTGATCTTCAGAACAGTGGATAAACCCTTCATCTGACAGGCTGCTACAACTGTATTCAGCAGATGTTGAAAATCGGTTCCATTCATCTTTTCGGGCTAAGTGGTAAATCAATTTCATAAAACCTACTTTGCTATTGTATAAATTTTAGTATATCAAGGTGGTATCAGTTCGGTAATAGTAGCAAATATATTGTCTAATTAATCTGCATGATTTATAAAAAAATTGGGGGGTGATGAGTGGAATACTTATATTATGGCCTATTAGTGTAAAATTACGATGTTTTAGAACCATTCAGGAGTCAACAAATGAAATCCGAACGGCATCAAGGTAACAACTTAAAATATTTAACCCTTTTACCCGATGATTATCAAGAAGACGTAGCCTATCCATTAGTGATAATGCTTCATGGGTTTGGAGCTAATATGGAGGATCTCGCTGGATTGGCTCCCGCTATTGAAACTGAAGGTTATGTTTACGCTTGCCCTAATGCACCTATCCCTTTTGATTTGGGGTTAGGACAAGTAGGTTATGGATGGTCTCCACCGAGAGGCCAAGCGACTTCTCAAGATATCCAGAATGCAGAAAGCTTGTTGAAGGGTTTTTTTGAAGAGATCTTTGAGATTTTTGAAGGGTCAAATGGTAATGCTATCTTGCTCGGCTTTTCTCAAGGTGGAGGGATGACTTACCGTTGTGGCATTGAGCGACCTGATACGTTTAAAGGGTTGGTTGCTTTGAGTGCCGCACTTCCGGATCCCACGGACTTGATTGGCAGACTACCGACCAACCGTGATCAACCAATCTTTATCGCTCACGGTTTGTCTGATGCTATGGTGTCTATGGAAACTGCGAGGAATACTCGAGAATTTCTTGAATCAAAAGGTTACAATCCAGATTACCATGAGTATGCGATGGGTCACGAAATACCGCTGGCTGTGATGCAGGATATGATACCCTGGATGACTAATATATTACCCCCTTATCGTAGAACTGTAGCCTAGTTGATTGGTACTCAAGGCATCCCTTCATAATTTGGTCTAAGAGTCGTGTTGGCATCTTGACACGCTGTGACGCAACGAATAACATTTTGTATTAGAAGGGTACCTTGTCCCCGACAAGAAAATACGTATTCCATTGATCAGTGGGGCGTGACTTCAGGGGATATAGCTCAGTTGGGAGAGCGCGGCGTTCGCAATGCCGAGGTCGAGGGTTCGAATCCCTCTATCTCCACCAATTTGCCCCTGTAGCTCAGTTGGATAGAGCGGCGGCGTCCTAAGTCGCGCGTCGGGGGTTCGAGTCCCTCCAGGGGTACCATATAGGAGCGTAGCTCAGTCTGGCCAGAGCGCTGGTCTCCAAAACCAGTGGTCGGGGGTTCGAATCCTCCCGCTCCTGCCAAGTCCCTATATAACAAAAAGCTCCCGAGTTGTTTTCGGGGGCTTCTTGTTTTTAATGGGTTTGACGGGCGATGTGCAGCAAAGCATTATCTATCTTGCTATATCTCCACAAGAATTGAGATGATCTTGAAAATGCTCCATTATTCCGGAGCACTAAATTCTTTTTTCGTAACGCGTGAAGAGATAGTACTTGTTTACAGCCATGAGCCGTATAGATACCTTGAGAATTAGATTATAGATACCAGTTGTTTACTTTTGTGGTTAGAGATAATATGTCGGAATTGATAAAATATGGAGGGCTTTCCAATGGGTGTAGACCAACAAACGTGGCGACGGGTAGCTAAAACTGGGTTAACAGCATTAGACAGAGAGAAAGTATGTCCGGGATATTTCCTTTATTCTCCGTACAATGGTGACGGCAACGGTAAGGGTTTAACTTTCCTTTGTGATATGGAAGGTAATGAATTACATCGTTGGAATCCTCCGACCCCTCCAGGCTCTTGGGGATATCTGCTGCCAGATGGAAATTTGTTTTACATGGCGAAAGCAGATCAGGCGAACGATGGCAGCATGCCGGCTAGCAACTTTGTTGGCGGTTGGTTGGTTGAATTAGATTGGGATAGCAATATTGTTTGGGAACATCATAATGCTGCCCAACATCATGACGCGCGGCGTACGAGTAATGGTGGTGCGATTTTTCTGACTCTTGAAGCAATACCTGCCGATATAATCGGGCAGGTACAAGGAGGTCAACCTGGGAGCGGGCTAGAGGCGGATCATGAAGGTGGCCCTACTGAGACTACTCATATGTGGGCTGATCACATTATAGAGGTTGACGCTGCTGGAAAAATGATTTGGGACTGGCACGCCTATGAACATTTAAGCCCGGAACGGCATGTAATTACTCAAGGAGAGCCTCGTCATGAATGGAGCCACGGTAACACTGTAGTGCCAATAGGGGAAGATAAGGTGCTAGCGAGTTTTCGCAATATATCTACTGTTATGATGATCGATAAGGCAACTGGCAATATTTTATGGGAGATTGGAGACGAAGTGATTTCTCGGCAACATGATCCAAGTCTTCTACCTAATGGGAATATTTTGATCTTCGATAATGGAGAACGTCGGAAAAATGATGTTCGTATATTTTCTAGAGTAGTGGAGATAAATCCTGACAACAAACAGGTGGTTTGGGAGTATAGAGATAATCCGTATTTTAACTTTTATAGCTCGCGTATTTCCGGTGCAAGGCGTATGCCGAATGGAAATACGTTAATCACGGAAGGTATGTTTGGTAGGATGTTTCAGGTGACTTCATCGGGAGAAGTAGTGTGGGAATATATAAATCCATATTTTCCCAAAGGGACCGACGGGTATGAAGACAATAGAGTTTTCAGGTGTTCTTGGTATATGGAAGGAGAAATCCCCCAGCTTTCTAATATGCGTTAGTATTAAGAAAAAATTCGTACACTGGAATAGTAGGCGTACGGGTTCAACTGGATTAGCTAGTGGATGGTACATTCTTTGGAACTTTTAGCTTCTTAATGATACGGTATGGTCTAATTCAAGGGGGATTATCCAGCAAAAAACATTAGATGATCACGTGACTAACGTGCGGGTCTGAGGACACCGTTATTTCGACGAGTTTGGGTGTAATGAAAAAGCCCTTGATGATTTTCGGGGCTCTTTCTCTTTCAAGGAAATCAAAGGTGATTGGTATTGTGGCTGCTTATGTCCCATGTAAACATATGCTCACCTTACTGACCCCAATCTCCACTATCTTTTCTTCTGGAAACTATATCATCTACAGGAAGTATATCTATGTCTCCTACCCACATGAGACGCATCCGGGGATTAAATAATTCGACTACGGACTCGTATTCGTCAGCCTCGACTATTGCATAGTATCTTTGTGCTGATGGGTGTTCCCATGCACATAAGACCTTAACGTCGTTGTTTCCTTCGACCCACCTATACATTTCACTTGGTGGTTTGGAATGAGGATCTAACCCTTCTCGCATCCGGCCCCGACAAGTTTCCCAAGAATGTTGAGTTGTTACGTGAAAAAGCATGATTTCCTCCGAATCTAAAAGCCCATGTTGAGAATATACGATAGCCCTGTCCAATCATCAAATCCCCGCACTATCGAAAAAACGTTGGAGCGTAACCAGCTAGGGGGTTTATACGAGTAGAGTCAAGGAGATTTAAGCTTAGGTATACAACAATAATTACAATGTCGCAAACTGGGTTTAGCTAGAGCTTCTTGACATGATCGGTTTGATAATAGTAGCATTATGTTGTCGTCTCCAAGGTTTGGAGGCGTTTTTTTTTGTTACCTTAAGTGCCTTCAAAAATTTATCGGCATTGAAATGACTAACTTGAACAAGATAGAGTCTCATAGATAATTGTTTTATAACTGAGGAATGATATGACACAATCTAACCAAAATGTAAGTCTTGATTATGATGCGATTGTAGTGGGTGCTGGTATTGCGGGTCTGTATCAGTTATACAAACTACGAGAGATAGGGATGAAGGTTCGTCTTTTTGAAGCGGGAACAGGCGTCGGTGGTACTTGGTATTGGAATCGCTATCCCGGCGCCCGTTTTGATTCTGAAAGTTATTCATATGCGTATTCCTTCTCGGAGGAACTCTTGGAAGAGTGGGATTGGTCGGAGCATTTTGCATCACAGCCTGAAATACTCCGATATCTTCAACATGTTGCTAGCAAATTTGACTTAATTAAGGACATTCAATTTTCGAGTGATGTACAATCGGCTCGGTATAATGAAGATACCCGTACTTGGGAAATTGGATTACAGGATGGTAGTGTACACCGAAGCAGATTCCTTATTACAGGTATTGGTCTTTTGTCTCAGCCTGTTCTGCCTAAAATTGAAGGGATCGAATCCTTCGAAGGTGAGTCTTTTCACACATCTAGGTGGCCCCATAGCCCCGTCAATTTCGCTGGTAAAAAGGTTGCAGTTGTTGGTACTGGAGCATCTGGGGTTCAGGTAATTCAGGAGATATCCAAAGAAGTTGGTAATCTCACGGTTTTTCAGCGACGACCGAACTGGTGCGCTCCTCTTCATAATTCGATTATCAAATCTGACGAGATGAGAACCATCAGATCTGGTTACAAGGAAATGTTTGAGCGTTGTGACCAAACATTAGCAGGGTTCTTACATACAGTCGATCCTCGGGGAACGTTCGAGGTTACTGAAGAAGAGCGATATGCTTTTTGGGAGCATTTATATGCCAGTAAGGGCTTTGGAATATGGCAAGGTAATTTTAAGGATGTACTGACTAATACTGAAGCTAATGTGGCTATGTCAGATTTCATAGCAAATAAAATTCGGGAAAGAGTCCATGATCAGGAAGTGGCAGAGAAACTAATTCCCAAGGATCATGGGTTTGGTACCCGTCGTGTTCCGCTTGAAACTCAATATTACGAATCTTACAATCAAAGCAATGTTGAACTTATAGATATTAGTGAAACACCCATTGAAAAAATTACCTCCAAAGGAATTTCAACTACGGACCGAGAATTTGAATTTGACCTTATAATTTATGCAACTGGATTTAATGCAATATTAGGTAGTTACGATAGGATAGATATCGAGGGCGTCAATGGCCGCAAATTAAAAGATCAATGGCGAGATGAGTTATCGACTTTTCTGGGGCTACAGATTAACAACTTCCCTAACTTGTTTATGATTCTAGGTCCGCATGCGCTCTTAGGTAATAATCCTAGAAGTATTGAATACAACGTAGAATGGATAACCAACTTAATTCAATATATGAATGAACGATATTTGACGCGCGCGGAGGCCACACGGGAAGCGGTTGATAGTTGGTATCAATATGTTTTGGAACAAGGCGAAGGGCTTTTATCCAACCAAGTAGATTCTTGGATGACTGGTATCAATAGTAATCTGGAGGGCAGACAAAAACGGATTATAGCCCGCTATAGTGGCAGCCAGTATTCTTATAGAAAGCGCTGCAACGAAGTTGTAACAAGTGAATACGCTGAGTTAAATCTGATGTGAATGTTCTGGGTACTTAACGGACAGCGAAGTTTTGAGTATGCAGAATTATACGTCTGGTAGGGAAGCCTTGTCTCCGGTACGGTTCTGCCATAAACGGACCCTAGCTGTCATATCCCTAATTCGATCCTTATGCTCTGCAAGGTCAAATAGATTATTCTCTTCATATGGGTCGGAATTCAGGTCAAACAATTCATTTTGATCGCCACTGCATAAGTTCAATTTCCAGCGATCGCATAGAATCGATCTCCACATGGAGTGGTTCATGCGGTCAATTTCGATGGTCGCTTGACCTCGGTCAAAATGTCCCTCTCGTATCCCATTCCATTCGATAACCACGTCGTTACTGTCTAATGTCTCTTTACCTTCAAGTACTGCCAGGCGGCTCTCACCGTGGAGATGGGATGGAATTTGTTGACCTAACAAATCTAAGATTGTGGGGACGAGGTCGATGTGGCTGAAGCTTCCGTCAATTTCCGTCATGGATCTTGTTAGGCTTGGGATTGATATTAAGAGGGGAACTCTCGACGACTCCTCGTAAAAAGATCTTTTTTCCAGCATTCCGTGGTCTCCTAGTAAGTCACCATGATCACTGGTAAATATGATAATAGTGTCGTCCGTGAGCTCAGCGCTTTCTAATGCACTTGTAATTTTGCCTACCATTTGGTCGACTAGGGATATAGTCCCGAAATAATGGGCTCTGAGACTCCGCCATCCTGATTCGGTGGTGATGTCCTCGCCAACAGCTGCCCATGTGTTCATATAGCTGTCTTGGCTAGGATCAGTACCATCCATATATTGTAGATAGTAGTTTGCTTTTACTCGGTTCAGTAAGGATACATTCTCGGGTTTCTTTAGAAAAGTTGGACCAACTGGAAGATCGTTCGGATCATATGTATCTTGCATAGACCCTATATAAGGTGAGTGTGGTTCTAGGCAACTTACGTACATTATAAAAGGTTGGTTCTTGTTTTGTTCAATAAATTCTGCTGCCCTATCTCCTAGGTATGGGGCCATTTGATATTCAGCGGGGTATGAAACTAATTCTTTATGGCTAAAAGTGTCTATATCTCCGACACGTCTATCCGGAGAGAATCCGTTATCTACTAGATGCTGATGATAGTCACTTCTATTTGACAGTGGTCCACCACGAACGAACTTACCTTCATAGCCATCTTCGGTGCTAACCCACTTGCTGAAACCATGTTGCGGAGTGTCACCGTGCCCCAGATGCCACTTGCCAAAATAACCGCAAAGGTAATCTGGTGAAATCATTTCGGCGACCGTTTGAATGTCTTCTGACATTTCGATTCCATTGAGAACAGGACCTGCTCTATGAGGATAAAGTCCGGTCATTATGGAAGCTCTTGATGGTGTACAGACAGGTTGGGTTACGTAGGCATTACGGAAAACGAAACTCCTAAGTGCTAGTTTATTTAGATTGGGAGTTTGAATCCAATCGTTTCCGTAACACGCCATGGTATCCTGTCTCTGTTGATCGCTAAAAATGAACACTAGATTAGGTTTCTTTGCCATTTGGTTTCTCCAAAGATGTGATGATAGTTATCTACGGTTTAGCTAATATCTTGAACGCATCTGAACCCTAGGTTTCCAGTGGAACTATCTGGTGTATTAGAACTTCTGGCAGCCACCCTATACCGATTACAATACGACTCGTGGCATAAATATGAGCCACCTCGCATACTTTTAGTGGTGCCGCTGGGAGCGCCTTTAGGATTGTCGTGAACTATATCATTTGATTGAGGCAAACTAAACCAATCTGAACACCATTCCCAGACATTTCCGACCATGTTGTATAAGCCGTAAGTGTTCGGTTTAAAACTGGCAACTGGTGCAGTACCTACAAACCCGTCCGCTAGCGTGTTGTGGTTGGGAAAATCTCCCTGCCAAATATTGCAGAGATGCTCCCCGTCTGGCATTAGGTCATCCCCCCATGGATATGTTTTCTGCTCGAGACCCCCACGAGCAGCATATTCCCATTCAGATTCTGTTGGTAACCGTTTACCAGCCCAGTTGCTATAGGCAACCGCGTCATTCCATGAGATGTGGACTACTGGATGATCTTTGCGCTCGTTTATATTCGATCCCGGACCTTCAGGATGGCGCCAATCGGCTTTTCGAACCACCCTCCACCAAGGTGTTTCTTGCGGGGCTTGGCTTACCGATTTGGCTACGCTTCTCGAAATGAGGGAATGGAAAACAAATGACCAGCCGTACTGTTCCGCTTCAGTGACATAGCTGGTGTCCCTAATAAACGAGAGAAACTGTTCGTTAGTAACAGAGTAGGTGTCGATAAAAAATGAATTAAGTCCGACCTCTCGGGATGGGCCTTCACCGTCACCTGAATACCCCGATTTGCTATCATTGCCCATAATGAAGGTTCCTCCCTGGATAAAGGCCATGTCTTTGGGAGTTTCTTGTCCGGATATAGGTTTATGGGCCGTTGGTTTCCGGATTCTTAGATAAGAATTGGTTGTGTCTCTGCTAGCAGCACAGCAGGCTGATCCACTGATACTTGTCATTAGGCGTTCCAATTTCATTTAGCTTTAAGCATGATATCACCATTCGTTACGTGGTCTTATGCTCCATAATGGATGATCTGAGTTAGTTTCAGTAATCCGTATGTCGTATCGTGTATTGGTTCTATTTTCAAAAAATTTGAGAGGTTAGGTTGGAGTAAAATAATCTAAATAGAATTATGGTCTGATATAGATATAGGAGTGAATTTGGTCTGCGCAAATCAGACATTAACTGATTCAGTACTGGGATGTGAGAGGTTACAGTTGGTTGATTACATAAGGCACAGCATGGATAATGTCTTAATAAATTACAAATTAGGATAGCCTACGTCTGCCTGTTTTGTGTAGTTATCGAGGGGAAATCTTGGTTTGTTGATGGAGGATAACAGTTATGCCGTTTTATGAAAGAGAATCTACCAGTATATATTATGAAGAAGTTGGGTCTGGTTTTCCGTTATTAGTTGTCCCTGGTGGTGGCCTTAATTCGGTAATGTCGTCTTTGGAAACTGCTCATCCTTTTAATCCAATGGAAACTTATAAAAACGATTTCCGCTGTATAGCTTCGGATCTTAGAAACGCTCCTCTAGGACAATCTAGCGGACCACTAGAGATCGATCGGCCTTGGGATGCCTATTCAGATGATCATATTGGTCTCATGGATCATCTAGGAATACGGCAATTTGGAGTCATAGGGTTTTGCATAGCCGGTCCCATGATCCTCAATCTTCTTAGCAGGGTGCCTGATCGTATTGTTGCAGCTGCTTTAATGCAACCCAGCGGATTTAGGCCCGAATTGCCAGATATCTTCTACCAAAATAACATAACCGGTTGGGGCCCGCCACTTTGTGAAAAGCGGCCTGAGATCACAATGGATATGGTCCACGATTTTTTGACCAGCATGTATACGGATCGCGCGGACTTTGTCTTCACGGTTTCACGTGAATTTGTAGGGTCCATGCAAACACCGATTTTAATCGCACCGGACGACGTACCAGCACATCCGTACGAGAGGGCTATGGAAGTGGCTAGCTTAGCGCCGAATTCGGAAGTAACTATATATCCCTGGAAAGACTCACAAGACCATATAAATGAGGCTGTTGAGCATGCTAGAAGGTTTCTAAAGAGTCATGCGCCGGTATAATGGTTGGCAGTTCGAGGCATGGGTCCGGTCACGTTAATCAGACGCTAATCGTGGCAAGTTGGACACCTCACGATAGATATATTGAGGTAGGTCTGAACTAGTTACCCAGTTTTTCTTTACATGGTATGCATAGGCTCATTAATTCAAGCGAATGCGAGATTACTGAAATCGAATGTTCGGTCTCGATGCGCCCTATTTCCAGCGCTAGATCATGCTCTAGTTGTTGGTCGATTTCAAAGTCTGTTATTGAGTCACAGTTTCCGCAAAAAATATGGTGATGATGCCTGCTATCGCTGGTAATTAACTCTATGACTTTAGCGTTTTCAGGTGTTGTGAATTCTGCAATCAACCCACAGGCCTTGAGGTCATTTATTACGCGATAGATTGACGAGAGGGCTAGCTTACCGCTGGACAACCGCACTACCTGGTCTACTGTTAATGGGCGCTTTTCTGTTAACAGTAGGTCGACCAAAATCAATCGTGGCTTGGTTACGGACACATTCTTCGAAGCTAGCAAGCTTTTCGAATCTTGTGGCGTGGGCCATTTTATTTCAGAGGCCATGTCGACATCTTAACAAATAATTGGGGATTGACACAATATTAATTGAGATGTATTCTCATTTATCTAAAACGAGAACGAGAATCATTCTCAATATAATTAATAAGGAATTGTCAAATGCGCAAATGGTCCCCGTTGTTTAGTTTTGGCCTGGTTTTCTCACTAATGCTCCTTCTAGCTTGTAATGGGGTTGATACTACGGATATGGCAGTATCGGTCAATACTGATGCTCAGGTTCTTGAGTCGACAGAATGGCAAGTTATGGGTACCACCCCGATTGTGACTGATTGGATAAATCAGGTTGCATCGTCGAGATTAACTGCCGAGTCGGTGATGCCATACGATATAGATCCTCATTCTTTCCAACCAGGGGCACAGGACGTGGCAAGGGTTACGGAATCCGATTTGATTATCGGAATCGGCTCAGGATATGAGAGTAAATGGTTAAGCGATTTATTAGTAACCCATCCGAATCTAAGATATGTTGAACTCGCAGAGTTTGTATCATTATTGGAAACTGGTGAAGAACACGGTGAAGAACACGGTGAAGAACACGGTGAAGAACACGGCGAAGAACACGGTGAAGAACACGGTGAAGA
>ENA-UPTF01001149-UPTF01001149.1-marine-metagenome-genome-assembly--contig:-NODE-1149-length-17136-cov-2.144557_pt1 | contig 17136 bp, 16 predicted proteins | sample MGYA00238166_ERZ767019 | MGnify/ENA primary metagenome ERZ767019 (study PRJEB28930, sample SAMN06266391) | marine metagenome | isolation source: Sea water from 250 m depth | place: Atlantic Ocean...
TTTTTTAATGATACGGCGACCACCGAGATCTACACTCTTTCCCTACACGACGCTCTTCCGATCTCCTTTCCGGCGGGATGAAACGCCGGCTGATGATAGCCCGTGCGCTGGTTCATCAACCGAGACTGTTGATTCTCGATGAACCCACTGCAGGCGTTGACATTGAGCTTCGTCACTCTATGTGGGAGTTTCTGCGCCACATCAATAAAGCAGGAACCACGATCATTCTGACCACGCACTATCTGGAAGAAGCTGAATACCTTTGTCGACACATTGGCATCATCGATCACGGGCGGCTGATAGAAAACACCTCGATGCGATCGCTGCTCGCTAAACTACAGGTTGAAACATTTGTCTTGGACCTTGCGCAACCGCTGCAAAATATTCCCCCCGAGTTGCACCACGTCGCTCGTCTGATCGACGAGCGGACGCTGGAGATCACGCTCAACTCCCCCACTCCCTACTTTCTTTCACTGCTCAATCATTACACCTGGTTTCCGGTGCATATTGCCACGGTTGCGAAACACGATGGACTGACCCGGCGCGGCAGCGGCTGGACCAAGCCGGAGAATTTCGTCAGCAATGGCGCCTTCAGGTTGAAATCATGGAGGCTTGGCCGGAAGATTATCGTGGAGAAAAACCACGATTACTGGGATGCCGAAACGACCAAGCTCGACGAGATCCACTTCTATCCCATTGAACTAGAGACCACGCAGGAAAACGCCTTTCGCGGCGGCCAACTGCACAACATATACAGCCTGCACATCGACAAGATCGCCACTTACAAAAAGGAACACCCTGACGAGTTGCGCATCAAGCCGCATTTGGCCTCCTACTTTTACCGGTTCAACGTCACGAAGAAACCGTGTGATGACGTGCGCGTTCGTAAGGCTCTGGCGATGGCGATTGATCGTGGCAGCATCACTAAAAATGTGACCAAGGGAGAACAGATGCCGGCGCTGTTTTTCACCCCACCGGGTGTCGCCGGCTACACGGCGCGGGCACGGATCGAGGAAAACGTCGAGAAAGCCAGGCAACTGCTCGCCGAGGCCGGCTATCCGGACGGCAAGGGCTTTCCTTCACTCGAACTCCTTTACAACACAACCGAGGGGCATCGGATCATTGCTGAGGCCATTCAGCAGATGTGGAAAAAAAACCTGAACATCAACATCACGCTGGAGAACCAGGAATGGAAAGTGTACCTCGATCGCCAGCGGGAGATGGACTACCAGGTTAGCCGTGCCGGCTGGACGGGCGACTACCCCGACCCGAACACGTTCCTAGATATGTGGACCTCGTGGAGTCAGCAAAACCAAACCGGCTGGGCTCGGGACGATTATGACGCACTGATCCGCAAGGCAGCTGTCACGCAGGATCCGGAAGCCCGACTGGAATTGTTCCAACAAGCGGAGGAAATCCTGATGGACGAGCTGCCGATTCTGCCGATCTACATTTACACCCGTGTGTACGCGCTCAATCCCGCCGTCAAGAATTGGCATGCCAACGTGCTCGACCACCACCCTTGGAAATATGTTGACCTCGAGGTAAAGGCGGCCCAGTGAGCACCGCCTGCCGCCGATTGGCCAAGCGCTGACCTGATGCTCAAGTTCATCCTCCGCCGAATCCTCGAGACCATCCCAGTGTTGCTCTGTGTGGCGGCGATGACGTTTTTTATGTGCCGCCTGGCCCCGGGCGGACCGTTTGATGAGGACAAACAGGTGACCGCCGAGGTTCGCGAACTGTTGAACAAGCAGTTCAACCTCGACCAACCACTGCACAAGCAATTCATCCAGTACATCACCCACCTGCCCACCCTGCAGTCGTTCAAGTACCCGAACCGCACCGTCGGCGAAATCATCAGCCAGAAGTTTCCCGTGTCGGCCAAGCTCGGCTTTTTCTCAATGTGCATTGCGCTTGGTTTGGGTATTTTATTCGGAGTCATCGCCTCGCTGCGCCCCAACACGTACATCGACTACGTCCCCTCGTCGCTGGCGATGATCGGCATTTGCCTGCCGACATTCGTAATGGGGCCGCTGCTCATGCTCGTTTTCTCGCTAAAACTCGGGTGGTTCCCGGCCACCGGCTGGGGCGGGTTCAGTGGCGACCAGTTTTTTGCCAGCGACATGGTGCTGCCGTCGGTAACGCTTGGGTTCTTTTACGCGGCGTACATTTCGCGGCTCACGCGTGGTGGCATGCTTGATATCCTCACGCAGGATTACATCCGCACGGCCAAGGCCAAAGGCGCCTCCGGCCTTCGGGTCATCCTCAAACACTCGCTTCGCGGCGGACTGCTACCGGTGATCAGTTTCATGGGACCGGCTGTTGCGGGTCTGATCGCCGGATCATTCGTAATCGAAACCATTTTTGCCATCCCCGGCCTTGGCCAAGACTTCGTCAAAAGCGCCTTCAACCGCGACTACACACTCGTGCTTGGCGTGGTGATGTTTTACGCGACGCTAATTATTTTCCTCAACCTGATCGTCGACATCCTGCAGGTCACCCTCAACCCAAAACTCAAGTTCGACTAGCCGATGAACGACACCTCCACCAGGCCAGACGCTCCCGACACCGTCGAGAAGGGCGAGTCGTTGTGGGTCGGCGCGTGGTATCGGCTGCGTAAAAATAAAATGGCCCTCGCCGGCGGAATTTTCATCCTGCTGCTCGCCGGACTGTCGTTTATCGGACCGTTTTTTCTTGAGGGCGATTACTACACAAACACGGTGCTCGAGGAGAAACTTCAGTCGCCCGGCGGCAAATACCCACTTGGCACCGACCACCTCGGTCGCGACCAGCTAGGCCGCATCATCAAGGGCGGCCAGATCTCACTCATGGTCGGCATGGTCGCCACCCTCGTCTCGCTGACCATCGGTATAGGCTACGGCACCGTTTCCGGCTATTTCGGCGGCAAGGTGGACAGCGTGATGATGCGCCTGGTGGATATCCTCTACTCGCTGCCGTTCGTCATCTTCGTGATTCTGCTCATGGTCTTCGCGAAAGACCTCGGCGACTCGATCGACGAGTGGTTCCGGGCGCGCGGCTCTGAATTCTCCATCTCCGGCCAATGGAACATGCTGCTGCTCTTCGTCGCCATCGGTGCGGTGGAGTGGTTGACCATGGCGCGCATCGTCCGCGGCCAGGTGCTGAGTTTGCGTCGCCAGGAATTCATCGAGGCATGCATCTCGCTTGGCCTGCCAACACGCCGCATACTTTTCCGTCACATGGTGCCCAACATTCTTGGCCCGGTGATTGTTTACACCACACTGACCATCCCGGCGGTGATGCTGCTCGAGGCGTTTCTGAGTTTCCTCGGGCTGGGCGTTCAGCCGCCGACCCCGTCATGGGGCCTGCTCATCAAGGACGGCGCCGACCGGATGCGTGAAGCATGGTGGATGCTCGTGTTTCCCGGTATCCTGTTTGCAACGACGCTCTTTTCGTTCAACTTCGTCGGCGATGGCCTCCGCGACGCCCTCGACCCAAAGACTTCAAAGGACTGAACCGTAAATAATGCCCCTACTCGACGTCAACGATCTCACGACCTACTTCCACACGCGCAACGGCGTGGTGCGTGCGGTGGACGGCGTGTCGTTCCAACTCGAGAAAGGCGAGACGCTGGGCATCGTCGGCGAGTCCGGGTCGGGTAAATCGGTCACCTGCATGTCGATGCTGGGCCTCATCCCGCAGCCGCCCGGCCGGATCGAGAATGGCAGCGCCCACTTCGATGGCACCGACCTACTCAATTGTTCGCAGAAGGAACTCCAATCGATACGGGGCCGCCGTATTGCAATGATTTTTCAGGATCCAATGACGTCGCTCAATCCCTACCTGCGCATCGAGGATCAACTCATCGAGCCGCTGCTCATCCACGGCCTGGCCGACAAAGCATCCGCTAAAATACAGGCACTGGATATGCTCGACGCGGTCGGCATCCAAGATGCCGCCAGCCGAATCCGCGGCTACCCTCACGAGTTCTCCGGCGGCATGCGCCAGCGCGTCATGATCGCCATGGCATTGATCACCAAACCGGATGTCCTAATTGCCGACGAGCCCTCAACTGCCCTCGATGTGACTGTGCAGGCGCAGATTTTGGAGCTGATCAAGAAGGAGCAGCAAGAGCTCGGCACGGCGGTGATCCTGATCACGCACGACTTAGGCGTCGTCTCCGGTTTCTGCGACCGCATCAATGTCATGTACGGCGGAAAAATCGTCGAGTCCGGCTCGACCTCGGACATTTTTTACGATCCGCAACACCCCTACAATCGCGCCCTGCAAAACTCCATCCCCGCGCTGCAGGCCAAGGGCAAAGAACTCTACACCATCCCCGGCATGCCGCCGGACATGTCCAAGCCAAACGCCGGCTGCTCGTTCGTGCCGCGCTGCGAACACGCCACCGACCTCTGCACCAGCGAGTCGCCCAAACTCAAAAATGTTGGCCAAGCGCACACCACCGCCTGCCTCCGTGTGCAAAGCGAAAACCTCAAGCCGTAACCGATGAGTGACGCCTACCTCCAGATTAACAACTTAAAGACCCACTTTCCGGTGGAGAAAGGGATTCTATTCCGCAAGGTCACCGGCACGGTCAAGGCGGTCGACGGCGTGTCGCTGCGATTGGCCAAGGGCGAAGTGCTTGGCCTCGTAGGCGAGTCCGGCTGTGGCAAATCCACGCTGGGCCGCACCGTCCTGCAACTCATCAAGCCCACCGAAGGCACTGTCGTCCTCGGCGACCGCACACTCACCGATTTGGACGGCAAGGAACTGCGATCCGCTCGCGCCGATTTTCAGATGATTTTTCAGGATCCCTATGCCTCACTCAACCCACGCATGACGGTGTACTCGATGCTCGCCGAGGCGATCCAGGCGCACTGTAAATTGCCCAAGACCGACCTGGCCGGAGAGGTCGGCGCGTTGATGGAAAAAGTCGGTCTAGCCGCGCGGTTTATGAGAAAATATCCGCACGAGTTTTCAGGTGGCCAGAGGCAGCGCATCGCCATCGCCCGCGCCCTGGCCGTCGAGCCCAAGCTCATCATCGCCGACGAACCGGTCTCTGCACTGGATGTCTCGATCCAAGCACAGATTTTGAATTTGCTAAGCGAACTCACCCGCGAGATGGAACTGACGATGATTTTCATCTCGCACGACCTGTCTGTGGTGAAGCACATCTCTGATCGTATTGCAGTGATGTACCTCGGGCGAATCGTTGAAATCGGACCGGCAACTGAAGTGTTCGAACACCCGCAGCACCCTTACACCAAGGCGCTTGTGAGTGCGGTGCCGATGCCCGACCCAAACAGCGAAAGCACCCGCAAACGGATCCTTCTGCCCGGTGACCCACCATCCCCACTTAACCCGCCCAGCGGTTGCACGTTTCACCCCCGCTGCCCGCATGCCGAGGAACGCTGCCAGACTGCTTGGCCAAGTTTCGAGTCGCTAAAAAATGACACGCACGTAGCCGCCTGTATTCACTTGGCCGATGTAAACAGCGAAGGCTCCAACTTGAGTAAAGCATCAAGTGAATCAGAACAATATAAGTTCACTCCCGAACTCACTTTGATGAATCATCGCGGGAAGCAAATACTAATGCTGGGTATTTTAGGTTGGGTTTGCTGTTCTTATTTTACGGCAATTCCCGCCTGGATAATGGGAAAAGAAGACCTGAAAATTATGGAAGAGGGAAGGATGAACCAAGATGGCAAAGACATGACTAAAATCGGAATGATTTTGGGCATGGTTTCCAGCATCGTTTCGACCGTCGCTATAGTTTTTTTGGTGTTAAAGGAAATACTGTAGTCGACCAAATCTCCACAAATGAGAACTAACACAATCCTGCTGACCGCCTGTTTATCCATTGGCATCGCGCACTTGACCAAGGCCGAGCATATCCACGGCATTCACTGCGGCCATGCGGCCAGTATTTGGTCCAGCATCGACTCTCCGTCACAGCGCTACGCCCCGGATCGTGCGGCGGACATCCAGCACTTCGACCTCGATGTTACTCCCGATTTCAAAAACCGCCGCGTAACCGGCACGGCGACGTTTACTTTTCAGCCGATCCTCAAGCCGCTTGGCCAACTGCGGCTCGACGCGCACGACCTCGAGATTCACACGGTCACCGGCAGCGCCGAGATTAGCGCATGGCAAAACACCGACCGCGCATTGATCGTCACCTTCACCAAGCCGATCGCCCCGACGACTCAGACCAAACTCACGGTCACCTACGAAGCCGAGCCGAGGAAAGGCCTCTACTTCCGCACGACGGAGATGGGCTACGACCCTGGCGACATACACATCTGGACACAGGGCGAATCGATCGAAGCGCGGCACTGGTTCCCCTGCTTTGACGCGCCCAATGAGTTTTTCACCTCGACAATGACCTGCAGAGTGCCCAAGGGAATGGTCGTTCTCTCCAATGGCAGCAAGGTCAGCGATGCCATTGATGCCGACTCTGGCCTGCGTGTCGTCAAGTGGAGTCAGGACAAGCCGCATGTCAACTATCTCATCACGCTTGTCGCTGGTCACTTCAAGCGTATCGAGGAGAAGCACGGCGATTTGTCGATGTCCTTCTGGACCGCGCCGTCCGACTTTGCCAACGCCGCCAACTCGTTCCGCTACACCAAGGAGTGTATGGAGTATTTTGAAGAGGAAATTGGCGTGCCATATCCGTGGAGCAAGTACGATCAGGTCACCGTGCAGGATTTCCACTGGGGTGGCATGGAGAATACCAGCATCAGCACGCTCAACGCCTCAACGCTGTTCAGCAGCGAGACGGAAAACATCCGCAGCAGCCAGGGGTTGATGGCGCATGAACTGGCGCACCAGTGGTTCGGTGACCTTGTCACCTGCAAGGACTGGAGCCAGCTCTGGCTCAACGAAGGTTTTGCCACCTACTACACACACCTGTTCGCGGGTCACAAGGACGGCATCGACGAGATGCGCTATGGCCTTTACCGCGACCGCAAGAGCCTCACCGGCCGCAGCGGCGACACCACCGCGATGGTCAATCGCAAGTACGACACCCCCATGGAAATGTTCCGCAAATACGGCTTTCTCTCCTACGTCAAGGGCAGCTGGGTGCTACACATGTTGCGCTCGCAGCTCGGCCCGGAACTATTCCGTATATGTGTAAAGACCTACCTCGAACGACACAAGCACGGCAACGTCGTCACCGAGGATTTGCGCTCGATCATCGAGGAGTTTTCCGGCCAGTCGTTCGATCGGTTTTTCGACCAATACGTTTTCCACGCGCACCATCCCGAGCTGAAAATCAGCTACGCATGGGACGAGAAAACCAAGCTGGCCAAACTAAGCGTGCAGCAGGAACAAAAGGTTGACGCCAACGTCGTGCTGTTCCACGTGCCGCTGCCGGTTCGCTTCAAGGTCAGTGATCAAGTCATCGATCGCAAATTGCAGATCACCAAGACAGCCGAGGACTTCTATTTCCCCTTGGCCAAGGCACCCTCGATCGTTCGCATCGATCCCGACGTGACACTCCTGGCCAAGTTCAGCTTCACGCCGCCAACCGCGCTGCTGCACGCGCAATTGGCCGACGAAAGCGACGCGCTTGGCCGCCTGCAGGCTGTCGAGCTCTTGGCCAAGCGCAAGGACAAAACCACTGTGACCAAGCTCAAGCATGCTTTGCAGGACGATCCGTTCTACGGCGTGCGAATTGCCGCTTCGCGTGCGCTGCGTGGTATCAGCAGCGACGACGCCTTTTCCGCGCTGATCGCTTCCACCGATCAACCCAACGCCAAGGTGCGCCAGCAGGTGATCTCCAACATCGCCAGCCAATATAAACCGGAGGCCTTGGCAGCACTCAAGCAGAGCCTGGCCAAGGAGAAGAACCCGGCCATCCGCTCACGTATCATCAGCGGGCTGACCGGCCACAACGACAAGGAGGCGCGCAAGCTGATTAACCAGGCACTTGATTCCGTGTCGTTCCGGCATCAACTCGCCGACGCTGCCGTGAGTGCACTCCGAAAACAGGATATCCCAGCGAACATCGCCAAGATTCGCGCCGCATTGGAAAACGACGGGGAAAAATTCACCACCAACGGCTACGCCTCAGCTCTGCGCGCGCTTGGCTATCTGGCACGAAACCAAAAAAAACGGACCGATATCCGCGAATTCCTCATTAGCCACGTGAACAATCCCAAGCGCCGAGTCGCCTTGGCTTCCATCAACGCACTTGGCCAACTGGGTGATCCCCGGGCCATTGCCGTGCTGGATAAGTTCACCGGTGCGGCCGAGGATGACCCCGCGCGCAAAGCCGCTGAGCAGGCGATCGAGAAACTCCGTGCCGGCCGTAAGCCGGTTGATGATTTCAAAAACCTCCGCCGAGAAGTCACCAACCTGAAGCAGTCCAACTCAAAGCTAACCAAGGAGTTAGATGATATCAAAAAGCGCTTCGACGCGGTCATCGATAAAAATAAGGCTGAAAAAAAGTGAAACCTTTGCCGGACAATGATTGAATAGCCCAACGGCATGGTTTGTCAGAAACTGAAGCCAAAAGGCAGAACACAAATGAAATCGTTTAAATTAATCCTCACGACGGTCGCCATCTCAATGGCGATGTTCTCCGCAGACGCGGAAGAGAAAAAAGAAAAAGCAGCAGCCAAGACAGCTAAAGCGGCGAAAGAGCGTACTGTTAAGGGCACTGTCATGTGTGGCAAGTGCGTGCTCAAGAAAACCGATGCCTGCCAGGCCGCATTAGAGGTCAAGCGGAAGAGCAAGGATGGCAAGGAAGTCACACGTGTCGTCCTGCTCAAGAACGACGCCGTCACCAAGGCGTTTCACAAAAGGATCTGCAGTGGCGACAAAATCGCCGTTGCGGTGACCGGCAAGTTCGAAGGCAAAGGCAAGAAACGCTTGCTGGTTGCCAGTAAGATCGCTGATGCTCCCAAAAAGGGAAAAGGTAAAGCTACCGACAAGAAGAAGAAGGCCTAATCAGCACGCCCAATTTTTCAGCACGCCCCAGCCGACTTGGCTAGGGGCGTTTTTTTGTAGGCAGATAAAGTCGCAGCTTGGCCAAGATTTAGCCCGGTGGCCACTCCATCTTGCGTCCACCCAGTATATGACAGTGAAGGTGCGGCACAGTCTCACCTGCGTCCCTGCCGTTGTTCAGCACAAGCCGAAACCCGTCCTCTCCCAGGCCAAGCGAACGAGCCACCTCCGCCGCCTTAAGCAGCAGGTGACCTAACAGCGCTTGATCCTCCAGCTTAGCCTCGTTGATGCGCGAGATCGGCTTTCGCGGGATCACCAAGACATGAGCCGGCGCCTTGGGGGCGATGTCGCGGAACGCCACGACCTGGTCATCCTCGTAAACGATGTCGGCCGGGATTTCCTGATCGCAGATTTTTTCAAACAGTGTCTTTTCCATTGGTCAGCAGCCGGAAGCCTGCCTGATCAACGGGAGGTGTTCGAGCCAAACCGAGAAACCAAGATTAGGTTGACTGATTTTTAATTTTTAGATACTTTTTCGGCTGCAACCTACACCAAAAATGAATGACCTACCCCCCACCACTCATGGAAACGCTCCTAGCGGCTTGGAACCTCATCGCGGCACCCTGATCCTTGTATTGGGCATTCTAAGCCTGGTTTTATGCGGCTTTTTCACGGGCATTCCAGCCTGGATTATGGGTAAAGGTGACTCGGCAAAGATCAAAGACGGCGTGATGGATCCCGAAGGGGCAGGTATGACCAAAGCTGGAATGATCTGTGGTATGATTTGCTGTATCTTAACGGCAGTTAGTTTGGCTATAGTCCTTTTTATAGTGATCGTTGGAGGAGGGCTTGCGGCACTTAGCGGTTAATCCGGTTTTTAGGTTTTTCCTGAATCAATTTTCAGAAGGTGACGGTAGCTTATCCCAGCGGACCGTCTGATCGGCATGCTGTCATGGTCACAAAAAAAATTGTGATTATTTGCCTTCACTACAAGGAATTATAGTCATGCAATATTACTTCAAGACATCGGACGATAACGAGTACGGACCAGTCGACAAAGGGAAGATTCGCGCCTGGCTCGAGCAGGGTCGAATGAATCAGGACTCCCTGGTTCGCACGGTTGATTCGGAAGAGTGGCGACCACTGAACGATTACCCGGAATTGATGGCGCTACTTGCTCCTTCAAGTTCAGCACCACCATCACCCACTCCCCCACCTCAGGCGGACGTCAAACATTATGCACCCCATCGAGGTGCATTGATTCTCACGTTCGGAATTTTGGGTGTAGCCTGTTGTTTCCCATTTGGAATTGCAGCATGGGTCTTGGGGAACAATGACATAAAACAGATCGAAGCCGGAACGATGGATCCGACCGGCAAAGGCATCACCAATGCCGGAAAGATTTGCGGCATCATTGGAACCGTACTGGGGATCTTTTGCTGGGGATTACGACTTCTAGGTTTCGCCTTTGAGCAGTCGCAGATGTAGGCAACTAGCAGCTAAAAGTCATCCTCGACTCTGCCGGCCTTGCCCACCGGGCAGCCTGCACGAAGCCAGCCGTTGACGAACGGATCGAGGTTGCCGTCCATCACGCCCTGCACGTCGCTCGCCTGCACGTTGGTGCGCAGATCCTTCACCATTCGGTACGGTTGAAAAACGTAGCTGCGGATCTGGTTCCCCCACGAGATACTCCCCTTTTCGCCGTAGAATTTCTCCAGTTCGGACTTTTGTTCGTCCTCGCGCCGCGCACTGATCTTGGCCATGAGAATATTCATCGCAGTCGCGCGGTTTTGGTGCTGCGAACGCTGGTTTTGGCAGGCGACCACCAGCCCGGTCGGAATGTGCCGGATGCGCACTGCCGTCTCGACCTTATTGACATTCTGCCCGCCCTTGCCGCCGGAGCGGAATGTGCCAACCTCGAACTCAGCCGGGGGCAGTTCCTCCTGCTCGTTCTCCTCTATCTCGGCGATGACATCAACGCTGGCGAAACTGGTGTGCCGACGCTTGTTCGAATCAAACGGCGAGATTCGCACAAGCCGGTGCACACCGCGCTCGGCTTTGCAGTAGCCATAGGCATTCTCACCAGAAATGAGCAGTGTTGCGCTCTTGATGCCGGCAACTTCGCCCTGGAGCAGTTCGCTAATCTCGACCTGCCAGCCACGTTCCTCGCCCCAGCGCTGGTACATGCGCAGGAGCATATTGGCCCAGTCGCACGACTCGGTACCGCCGGCGCCGGCGTTGATCGAGAAGATACAGTTGCTGTGGTCGTGCGGCCCGTCGAGCATCAGCTCCAGCTCGAGCGCCTCAAGTCGCTCGTTGAACTTGGCCAAGTCGGCGCTCAGTTCGGACTGAATGTCTTTTTGGGTGGCTTCGTCCTCGCCGTCTGCCAACTCGAGCATCGTCTGCATGTCGGCGTGCTGGGTCTCGGCCTTGAGCAATGGCTCGATGCGGCGCTTGATCGATGCCGACTCATCGACAAGTTTTTGAGCGTAGGTGCGGTTGTTCCAGAAATTGTCCTGGGACATCTCCCCCTCGATTTCAGTCAAGCGGTTTTGTGCCTCGGGAACGTCAAAGATACCTCCGTAGATGAACGACTCGTTCCGCGGCGGCTTTCAACTGTTCCTCAATGTCCTCAAACATAAGCCCGGACAATGTACGTTTTTTGAGTTTCAAGTTTCAAGTTTCAAGTTTTCATCTGAGTTGGCGGCTCTCGGTTCAACCCAAAGGACTTCACCTCCAGATTCCCTGCTCCCTGAGTTGCTTTTCGGCCTGTTCAGCCCAGCCCCGGTTGGCGGCGGGGCTGGCCGGGCTGGGATGCAGCACACGGCCGATTTTCACGACCGATTGGCCAAGCAGTTCCCTGGCTTTTTTCTCGGCGAACCCGCCGACAGCCACGAGCCATTCCGGCTGCAGAATCTCCACCACCTTGGCTAAGTGTGCATTGCAGATTTCCTCGAGCGGCTTGACCTCGACGGCCGGCAGCTTGTCCGGCGTGCGGTTGCGGCCGGTGTCCTCGAGGAAGGCCAACGGACAGTAGTTCACGACAAAATGCCCGGCGAAGAAGGCTTCCGGTCGTGCAAATTTATCGGCGAACAGTCCCCAAAACCGTCGACCACTCACCTCGCTACGCGTGCAGTCGAGTCCCAGCACGGGGCGCTTTAGGTGCTCGCTCGGAGGCTTGCCGATCTTAGCGTCGATGCGCAGCCAGTCCCGCACGGCTGCCACCTCGCCGAACGGTACACCGACCTGCGCCATACCAAAGGGCCCGGGGTTCATGCCGAGAAACACCGCACGCTTAGTACCGCCGCCGTAGCGGGTGAGAAACTGCTCGTGCGCCGCCCAAGCGTAGTCGAGCGGATTGTAAACGTATTCCACCGGCGGCGCGAAGCTTAGTCGGTTGACGGCATCGCGCAGTTCGGCGGCGGCGGCAATGAGTTGGGTCGCTTCGGCGCGCTTCGGCACGGCAGCGTTATAGCCCCAGCAGCTGCGCTTGGCCAAGGTTTGCATTGCGGCGTTACGGTGACGGAGCTACGGTCGGCCTCGTTCGCAACTGGACAGCCATGAGTGATAAAATGATGATGACCATCGCGCACGCCGTCAACGACGTGGTGCTGGTAGTTCTGAAGACACCGGAAATCCTCGAGCCGGTTGGGATCACGCAGGAAAAATTTTTCGCCAAGGTTCTCGGCTATGACGAGACCGGCCTGTGGGTGCAATTACGCGACTTCGAGCTGCCGTTGCGCGTGGGCGAGGAGTCCGGCCTGTGGATTCCCGAGTCGATGCAGAAGGTCGATGCCTCGGCAATGCTCCCTTGGGGCGCAATCGCTACCGTGATGCATTTCCCGGACGTCGAGGGCTACGACAAGCCCAGCCCGTTTAATCGCGACATCGGATTCAACAACGAATACGAGAATAAGACGTAACCTTCCTTCCGCCAATAGGGTACTTGGGGAAAGCTTTTGAGATGAAATGGCAACATAAACGATGCGATTGGCCAACCCTTCCCCGCCCAAACCTATTGCTTGGCCAAGTGCTGGCTGCCGCCTTCCTCTTTGGCCAAGGCACGAATGCCGCTGAAAGCGAACCCAAGACCCTTCCGGCGGTCAAAGTGGATCTGCCCGGGTTGACGGCTCTGCAAATCATCGAAAAGGCCCAAAAAGCAGCAAAACGCAACGGCATGGGCGAAGTCGTTTTTTCTTTTTTACGTCGAGCCACCATCGAAGATTTTGGCTCAAAAGGAAAAATCCGAAAGGGCTACACTAAGACCTACCGCGCATACACCGACGGACGTGACCAGGAACTGATCAGCGTGGATGGCAAGCAGGCAAGCCACCGGCAGGTCGCCCGTGAACGAGCCAGGAATCGTGCACGACAACGCCGGTACTTGGCGCGTAAAAAAGAAGGCGTCACCAATAAAAGTGAAAACCTGGTGACGAAGAACGTGGAATTGTACCAAGAAAAATTCACACCCATCTTGGTAGGCGTGGAATCAGTCAATACTCGCCCGGCCTACGTCATTCAACTGCAGCCAAACACGGACCACAAACTCAAGAGCAAAACCGTTAACCGCTTCATGAACCAGTTCGACGCCAAGTTGTGGGTGGACAAGGATGAGTTTCATATCGCCAGAATAGACGCAAAATTGAAGAAACCAGTCACTTTCCTAGGTGGTTTGGCCGGAGCAGTGAATGCGATTAATATTTCCGTTTCTGAAAAACGATTGGCCAGTGACACGTGGGTAGACGAAATCGTATCGGCAAATTTTGACGCCCGGATATTCTGGAAAACCTATAAATTCCGAATGAAAAGCGAGTCCAGCAACTTTGAGTCCACCGCCTCACTAGGTGACGAGAATGACACAAAGCCTGTGGAAAATAGGCGAGATCAGTTATTTTAAACTAAAACCCCTAAGATGCTCCCGATCGGTTTCCCCGACCATGGCTTCAGGAGGGCACCACAGAAATCAAGCGCTCTGCGTTCGGTCTAAACCTCGTCGATCAAATAGGCTCAATAAAGATTAATCATTCCAACGAGCTATTATTACGTTATTTTCACTTTGATTCCGGATGAAAAAAACTTCTTTCCTACTTGACTAAATTCTCAGAATAGTCACTTTTTTCGAAAACATGGGCTTCCGAATATGTCGGGAGTCTTGTGACGAGGGAGTCAAGGCATGCTAAAAATTAGTGCAGGCGGCAGAGGCGGCGGGTTTTGCGATGGAATTGCCCGACGAGACTTCATACGGATCGGTGCCATGGGCATCGGAGGCCTCACCACAGCCAACCTGCTTGAAGCAGAGGCACTTGCCGGCATCGGCTCCTCGCACAAGGCGATCATCAACATTTTCCTGCCGGGCGGTCCTCCGCATCAGGACATGTTTGACTTGAAACTGGACGCGCCCCGCGAGATTCGCGGCGAATTCAAGCCGATCTCCACCAACGTCCCCGGCCTACAAATCTGCGAGGAGTTTCCACGCATGGCCAGGATGATGGACAAGTTCACCGTCATTCGATCCATCGTCGGCGCCACCGGAGGACACGATGCCGAGCAGTGCATGACCGGCCGCTCGCCCCGCAACCAGCCTCCAGGCGGCTGGCCCAGCATCGGCTCCATTTTATCTAAGTTGAAAGGCCCGGTGAAACCGGACATGCCGCCGTTCGTCGGCCTCTCGCCCAAGACCGGCCACATCCAGTGGAGCGACCCCGGCAAGGCCGGCTACCTCGGCCCGGCGCATGCGGCCTTCAAGCCCTCCGCGGATGGCAAGGAGGACATGACGTTAAACGGCATCACGCTCGAGCGATTGAGTGACCGCAAAAAACTTCTGCAAAGCTTCGACCAGCTCCGTCGCGACGTCGATAACTCGGGCCTGATTGAGGGCATGGACGCCTACAACCAACAGGCTTTCGGTATGCTCACCTCCGGCAAACTCGCCGAGGCGCTGGATCTCGGGAAGGAAGATGTGAAGTTGCGCGACCGGTACGGTCGTGGCACAGCCAAGTTGACAGCCGACGGTGCACCCAAGTTGCTCGATCACTTCCTGCTCGCTCGACGCCTTGTCGAGGTGGGTGTGCGGTGCGTGTCGCTTTCCTTCAGCCGGTGGGACTGGCACGGCGGCAACTTCAACCGCGGCCGGCAGGACTTTCCGATGCTCGACCAGGGGCTCACTGCCCTTGTTGAGGATCTGCAACAACGCGGCATGGACAAGGATGTCGTCGTGGTTTGCTGGGGTGAGTTCGGTCGCACGCCAACCATCAACAAGGATGCCGGCCGCGACCATTGGCCGCGTGTCTCGTGTGGCTTGCTCGCCTGCGGCGGATTGAACCATGGCCAAGTGATTGGTGCCACCGATCGCCTTGGCGGCGAGGCCAGCGATCGCCCGGTGACATTTGCTGAAGTGCACTCCACGCTTTATCACGCCCTGGGCATCGACCCGAATGCGACCACGGTGAACGACCTAAACGGCCGCCCGCGCTATCTGGTTGAGAACAACGCCCAACCGCTGCATGAGGTCATCTGACCGGCAAGAAAAACATTTGCAGATCCCTCCTTGGCCAAGCCGGGAGGGATTTGTTTTTGCGACGGCGATGCTGCTGGGCATAGCGCTTGGACAGACGGCAGATATCCGACTGACTGTCGAGAGAACTGTTCCGCTGGAATTGTCGTGGCGAGCCGGCTCGATCACACAGCCAAATTCCGTTCGAATCATCCCTGAAACCCAACTCGAGACATCGACCGATCTCATTCATTGGCAAATACTTGGCCAAGCACGAACCGGCGGTCTCGACCTCAACCCGGTCGACGCTAAACGCACCGTCAACGTCTCTACCGGACCCCAATATTTTCGTGTCCGCTCGCAGGTCATCCTGCCAAAAGCCAGCCTGGCCAAGAGCAATCTGGTCGCGGCCGACCTCCGTGGTGCTGACTTGCGCGGGGCGAACCTGGCTAACGCCGACCTGGCTCTGGCCAAGCTCGACGGCGCAAACCTCACCGGCGCAAACCTCACCGGCGCAAACCTGGCCGAGGCGGTGCTCGGCAACGTTAACCTCACCGACGCCAATCTCACCGGCGCGACGATCGCACCGTGGCATCACTTTCCCGGGACGATCTACAACAGTACCACCCTTCCGGATGGCACCGTGAAAACTGACTCGCCCGAACGACAACTGCTCATTCAGTTGTATATCGATGGTGCACCGGAAGTGACGCTGGCCGGTCGCAATTTTTCCGGATGGGACTTGCGCGGTGTAGAATGGCAAAACCGCAACCTGGCCAGGTGCAATTTCACCGGTGCCGATTTGCGGAACGTCAAGCTCGATCATGCAACACTAGCCGGAGCGAACCTCACGCTGGCCAATCTACAGGGTGCCACCGGATTCGAGCTGGCTGATCACGAAGGCCTCATCCTTCACAAGACCACGCTCCCGGACGGCACAACCAGCGACTGACATAGCTTAGTCGTCCAGCCACGTGAACGGCACTCCATCACCTGTCAGGTGAACCGACCGGTCGGCGACAACCAGGTGCATGGGCTGGCCCGGCTTCTGTGGTCCGGCCAGGTTCGGCAACAACCCGGAGTAGCTATTGTTGCGAAAGCGGTTTGGATCAATTTCACTCTGCCACTCGCCTGCATCATCTTTGAAAGTCCGCAGCCCGACACTTTTACCGTGCAGCAATATGCCTCGTGCGCCCGGCTTGGATTCGCCACCGAAAACAAACCGGTTACCCTCCACCAAGATGCCTCGCGTGTAATCCCAAAGCCGCATCCCGTTGTGCCACCACGCAAAACGCGGAGCGCTGGGCGCGATCAAACGAAACGTGTTGTCTCGAATCTCGAACGCCTTGCCATCGTTCACGCTCCCGCCACCAACGCAGTCGATGAAACGGTTGTTGCGGATCACCACGCCGCGGTTTCCACCGGTGTCGAAATTGAACCCGATGCCACAGTTCGTCACCGTGTTCTCGTAAAACTGTGCCCGCTGCAAAAACGCCCCGCCCAGCGCAATGCCGTTGGTGACATTCCGAATCTCGTTGTGATGCACGAGCACGCTGAGCCTTCCATTCGCCGCATCGGCGCCGCGGTGACTGACCATGATGCCGGTGCAGTAAGGCCAATCCGTCCCGGCGCTTGGCCCCATGACGAAGTCCTCGACGATGCAGCGGCGAATCTCGATGATCGAGTCGCGGTAGCCCGGCAATTCCGAG
>ENA-UPTF01001150-UPTF01001150.1-marine-metagenome-genome-assembly--contig:-NODE-1150-length-17131-cov-3.403600_pt1 | contig 17131 bp, 10 predicted proteins | sample MGYA00238166_ERZ767019 | MGnify/ENA primary metagenome ERZ767019 (study PRJEB28930, sample SAMN06266391) | marine metagenome | isolation source: Sea water from 250 m depth | place: Atlantic Ocean...
GTCACCGTCTCTATCCTCAACCTCACAAATCAATACTTCATTAATTGTAACATTAACGGGGCCATCACAATAACCGTCATCATCTGTGTCTGGGTCTAAGGGGTCTGTTGGTGGTTCGGCAGATGTTTCATCTTCATCATCCAGCCCATCATTATCATCATCTGAGTCGGCATTATCGCCTATACCATCCTCATCATTGTCCAACCACTCATCCTTGTCTAAAGGAAATGTATCATTACCATCATCATATCCGTCGCCATCATCATCTGGGTCGGTACTATCTGGATCAAAATCACCATCGGTATCTACTGGTATACTTTCAATGTCCAGAGGGTCTGAACCCTCGGCAATCTCAACTGTATCATTGTAACCATCATCATCATCGTCCAAATCCTCAACAAGTGGAGGTTCTGATGTTGAATCACCGTTCAAAGTATCTGGTTTTCCATCACCATCTGTGTCAACCGAAGCTGCTGCATCAAATGGGAAAGCATCATTTATGTCTAGAACACCATCACCATCTGTATCTGGTTCTACAACGCTAATACTGATTTGATAAGTTTGATCGGAGGTGCCATTTGCATAAACTGTGTAATAGGTACGACCCAATAATTCCGTAGGAGTTCCTGTGATCGTTCCATTTGAATCAAACGACAAACCGGCTGGCAAATCAGGAGATGTATCCCAAGTTGCACCCTCTCCATCATAATCAAAAGTAATCGGATCAATCACTTTACCTTTGTACAATGTATAGGATGGTGTTGAGGAAAAACCAGAACTTATATTATGTAAAATCCAGAACCCAAATTGGCAGCCAGGATGGTGATATCCTCCGTTACTTCCACACTCAGTGTGTGCCTCAAATACTAAATGATTTCCAAAACGAAACAGCGGGTAACCATTATAGCCTATATTATCAGGGTAATTCTCTTCTGATGGTTTAGGCCGAGTACTATTGATTTTGACAGTCCCCTCCTCAGTACCATCTGTTTTCCATAACACATTGGGGTGATCCTCGCAGTGGCTACAGTTGTTGCCGTCCCTTGCTCCGAAATAGAAAATATCGCCTGAGCCTGCAACTGCACTATAAATATCAGAATCGCCATCACTGGAGGAACCGGGCTCTGGATTAAGATCTATAAGTAAATGTGTACCTTCTGTAGTACCATCTGATATCCATAATTCTTCATCGTATGTCTCATTATGTACAACAAAAATCATTTTAGATTCTCCAATTACAAATCCGATTCTGTTGTACATTATACCTTGAACTGACTCACCATTGCTGTCATCGTCAAAATCAGTAAGTGCCACTGTACCATCCTCTGTGCCGTCTGATTTCCAAAGATTCACGCATCTTGAAGAACTACAAGATGATTTCGCTGTAAAGTAAAAATGGTCTCCCATAATTCCAAATCTATCCGGCGATGAGCCAGATGTCTCTAAATTAGATGGTACTATCGCCCTAACGTCAGAATTTCCTCCTGGGTAGATATCTTTAACCAGAGAAGTACCATTTGCAGTGCCATCAGATTTCCATAATGCTTTTGAAACAGTATCATTAGTAGCTGAAAAATACATATAATCATTGAAAACTGTAATGGAAGAGGGTGAAGAACCGTAACCTTTGCCGTTACCCATAGTTCCCGGCCGAATATCTACGACTAGTGTTGTACCATTCTCAGTACCATCTGTAGTCCAAAGCTCGGTACCATTTTCTTCATCTGTAGCTTGGAAGTAAAGTTTGTCATTGAATGCTGTAAAGAATTTTGGCCAACTACTATCTTGCCAGCTGTCTCCAGGATAAATGTCCTTGAGTATGAACGTCCCGTTTTCAGTGCCGTCACTCTGCCACAATTCATAGCCGTGAGACTGATTTCCATCATAAGCGGTAAAGTAAAGGTGGTCTTTCCAAAGTGTTAAACCAGCAACGCCTGAACCTGTTGAACCTGGGCGGATATCTTTGACAATATATGTGCCAGCTGCAGTACCATCTGTTCTCCATAATTCTTGCCCAGTCTCATCAGTTCCATCATCAAGTGCAAGATACAACACATCATTCCACCAAGCATGAGAAACGTATGAGTCTATGCTGTCTATATTCCCTCCATCTGGATTAAGATCCTTAATCATAGAAGTTCCAGTGAGTGTCCCGTCTGACACATATAACTCACGGCCTTTACCAAACCCTCCATAACTAACATTATCAGATTCTGTCTGATAAATCATTATTTTTCCATTCGTAAACACAAACGAATGAATATGATTCCATACGCCAAGATTAGTAAACGGAACGGATAAATTAGAAGGAGAACCTCTAGCTTCGCCATACTCGGGTACTTGCTCTAAAGGAGAGGAATCTTCTACAAAATTAGAAGTGTGAGTTTCGGTGTTGATTAATACCATTGCCTGAGCGACAAGACTCAGTACGACTAACAATGAAATTGTACTCCTTGAAAACATCGTGCCTCATCAAACTAAAAGCGCTTTTTAAAATTAGATACTATTCGTCTTTCTTTTCTTCAGCCGAAGCCGCCGCCGAAATTAGAGTGGAGGGAGTCGTCGTGCCCGCCACCGCCGTCGTCCTCATCATCGTCCTTTGAATCTGGTTCTTCAACTTTATCTTCACCAGAGTCTTCAGGCAGGGGTTCGTTCATCCCTTCCTTCAAACCTTCATCAAAAGCCGCTTTCGACTGGCCCATGCTCTTGGCGAGCTCCGGTAACTTCTTCGCTCCGAAAAGAAGGAGTACAACTCCACCGATAATCAATGCTTCCGTGGTGCCAATCATTACTTTCCTACCAATAGTGAGGTAAATTAACCTTCCGGGGGAAGAACCAAAACCCCTCTCCAACTGAAGTACTGTGGCAAAAACAGCAGCCTATGATGACATTGTTGGGAATCTCCAGAAACGGGCCTGGATGTATTTCCTGCTGGCTGCAATCATATTTGCCTCGGTTTTCTACATCGCTCCTGATATTATCGAATGGTTAAGTGACCGACTTCTTCCTGAAGATGCGACCCTGATTTATCTTTCACCGGCCGAATATCTGATCCTGAAAATGAGGGTGGCTGGATACGCTGCCATTTCCGCCACAGCTATGATTGCAATGATTCACATCTGGCGTATCATCCGTAGCAGATCGATGCTCCCTGAGATAAGTTTCACTGATCTGGTACTGATACTCGTAATAGCTCTTCTCCTCTTTTCAATGGGTATCCTGTACTCCTTGGAACTGATGTTGCCGACAGTTCTTGAATATTTACAGAATGACGCGGCTCAGGCGGGACTTGAAACGACCTATAGTCTCAGTGCCTTCTACCATTTTGTCTTTCTTCTGACTTTCTCCCTGGGGATTACCTTCCAGTTGCCTCTTGTGACCACACTGATGCTAAGATTGGAATTGACCACTACCGACCAACTGGCTCAATACCGCAGTCATCTGGTAGTTGTCTTCTTCATTATGGCTGCATTAATCACGCCACCTGATGTGATTTCGCAATTCCTGTTGGCGGTGCCTTTGATGGTACTATATGAGATCTCGATTATAATTGGAAAATTCACGACATAAATGGAAATCGGAATTGACACTTTTGCCTCCGCCAATTTCAAAGATGAAAATGGAGAACTTATCTCCAATAGTCAAGCTTTAGGGGAATTGCTTGAAAGAGTTGAATATGCAGACAGTATCGGAATTGATATTTTTGGAATCGGAGAACATCACCGCGAGGAATTCCTTGATTCGGCCCCTCCAATTATCCTAGCTGCAGCTGCTGCCAGAACCAAAAATATTCGGTTGACAAGTGCTGTAACGGTTCTAAGTGTCGCTGATCCTGTAAGAGTTTTCCAGAGTTTTGCTACATTGGATTTGATATCAAAAGGTCGGGCTGAGATGGTTGCTGGCCGGGGATCATTTACCGAATCATATCCCCTTTTTGGATACAAACTTGAAGACTATAGTGCACTTTATGCTGAAAAATTGGATCTATTACTGAAGATTAGAGAAAATGAGGTTGTTAGTTGGGCCGGTAAATTCCGTCCCGACCTAGTTGAACAATCTATCTATCCCAGACCTCTTCAGAATCCATTCCCGATTTGGGTTGGTGTCGGTGGTACTCCAGAATCGTTTGTTCGGGCCGGAGTTTTGGGTTTGCCACTCATGATTGCGATTATTGGTGGAGAAACGCATCGTTTTCGTCCGCTTGTTGATCTATACAAAAGCGCTGGAGCCAAAGCTGGACATGACCCTGAAAAACTGAAAGTCGGTATTCATTCTCTTGGATATGTGGCTGATACTTCTCAAAAGGCAGTTGACGAATTTTTTCCGGGTTATGCCGAGATGTTCACCAAGATAGGAAGAGAAAGAGGTTGGCCCCCGGTTACAATGTCTCATTTTAAATCTCAGATTGGACCAACTGGAGCTCTGGTCGTTGGAAATGTTGAGGAAGTGGCTGAGAAGATATTGAGGCATAGTGAAGCACTTGGAGAAATATCAAGATTCAGTTTTCAATTGGATGTTGCTGGTTTATCACATAAACAACTATTGCACGCCATTGAACTAATTGGAACAAAGGTTTCACCGTTAGTAAATAAATAGGGCCGGTATTCCCTATTTCTTGTCTACTCCCATGATGCGTCAGTACCACGCCATAAAACGTGAGAATCCCGATTCTATTCTCTTATATCGTATGGGGGATTTCTATGAAACTTTTGGAGATGATGCAAAAATTGTCGCAAAAGAATTAGATATTGCACTGACGGCAAGAGACAAGAATTCTGAAAACCCGATTCCGTTAGCAGGTGTTCCCTATCATGCCTTAGATAATTATCTTAGTAAATTAATCAAGAAAGGACATCGTGTTGCAATCTGTGAACAACTTGAGAATCCAAAGAGTGCCAAAGGACTTGTCAGAAGAGGTGTGACTCGAATCGTCAGCCAAGGTACGGTTGTCGAAGGCTCAATGTTGAGTAATTCCAACAATTTTCTAGCTTCCGTAAATGAAACTGATGATGGATTAGGATTATCTATAATGGACATTTCTACCGGTGAATTCTCGACCGCCCAATTCAGAGACCGGGAATCTCTGGAATCTGAGATGGCTCGCTATTCTCCTGCAGAAGTGATAATTCCTGATGGAAACGAGAACGTCGAGAACTGGATGGTGGCCTTGGGAATGAATATAACTCCACGAAAGGCAGATACCTGGATGTATCCTGTATCTAAGAAAATCCTAGAAGAAAGATTCGGGAATGTAGAAGAATTGAAGACTTATCCTATGGCCATTACAGCTGCAGGAGCAATCCTCTCTTATGCCACTGATACTCAGTTCAGCGAATTACCACATCTCAGGCCACCGTCTCTTATGGTCAAGACCAACACCATGACCCTAGATGCTGTGACTCTCAAGAATCTGGAGATAGTACGTACCATCAGTGATTCTTCCAAGGATACCTTATTCGCGGTCATCAACCGTACCTCTACTGCTGGTGGTTCCAGAAGACTAAAGGATTGGTTGCTGAGACCGCTACACAATCTTAAAAAGATTGATGAAAGGCACGATGCAGTTCAGGAATTATTCGATAATACACTTAGCCGTCGAGAGATACGGGACATTCTCAAGGGATTCCAAGATGTCGAGAGGTTATTATCACGACTAGGACATGGCTCGATCTCACCACGGGATCTGGATAGTCTCCGTTCGAGTCTGGATACACTGAAGGATCTCAAGCAGTTCCTGAGTGAGGAACCACTCAAATCCAAACTGATGAAGAGACTTATCAAATCCATAGACACCCACAAACAGGTCTCCCAGAAACTGGCTGAGGCACTGGTCGAGGATCCTCCCCTGGTTCTCAGGGATGGTGGAATTTTCAAGAAGGGATATTCACAGGAACTAGATGACCTGCGAACAAGAGCTAGCAGCGGCAGGGAATGGGTAACTGCACTGGAATCTGAGGAAAAGAAGAAGACTGGTATTCCGAAATTGAAGGTTGGATACAACCGGGTCTTTGGATATTATCTCGAGGTCCCAAAGGCGTATGCCAAGAAGGTACCTGAAAGTTATCACCGTAAACAGACTGTAGCTGCGGGAGATCGGTATATCACTCCCGAATTAAAAGAAAAAGAAACTTCTATTTTAAGAGCTGATGAAAGATCACAGGCTCTTGAATCTGAACTATTCAAGGAATTAAGAGAATGGATTTTAGAATTCTTAGGATCATTGCAAGCAACTACTATGGCGGTATCAAGAATTGATGGCATATGTTCTCTGGCTGAGGTCAGTCAGGCCAACAATTACGTTAGACCTGAAATGTCAGACGATGGAGCCTTATCTATCTCAGATGGAAGACATCCGGTTATCGAAGTCCTCAGAGAAGGGCAATACATTCCTAACAGTTTACAATTAGATAACAAGCAGCGTCAATTAATGATTCTAACAGGACCAAACATGGGTGGTAAATCTACCTATATGCGACAAACTGCCCTAATTTGTGTAATGGCTCAGGCAGGTTGCTTCGTTCCTGCTTCTTCGGCAAGATTAGGGATTGTCGATCGGGTATTCACGCGCGTAGGCGCGCATGACGACCTTGTACACGGGCACTCAACTTTTATGGTCGAAATGCTGGAATTGGCCAATATCCTAAGGAATGCGACACCCGATAGTCTTGTACTTCTAGATGAAATTGGAAGAGGAACTTCTACTTTTGACGGATTAGCACTGGCTTGGGCAGTTTCAGAAGAATTGCACGCTGGTAAAGGTGTCAAGACCATGTTCGCCACTCACTATCATCAACTCACAGATGTCTCCAGTATTCTGGACCGATCTATCAACTGTCACATGCAGGCCAAGGAAGACGGTCATGAATTGACATTACTACATCGTGTAGCTGAAGGGCCTACTGATGCCTCATTTGGTATCCACGTCGCTAAAATGGCCGGTGTCCCCGAAGAAGTACTGGTGAGGGCAAGGAAAGTTCTGAAGAAACTGGAAGATGGAACGACCATCGAGGTCTCCAAGGTTGGACCTGTTCAATCTATTTTCAGTACTGAATTAGGTGCCCGCTCGGAAGCCAAGGAAAACCCAATCCTGGACGAGATTCGTAAGATGGATCTGATGAATCTTACGCCTTTACAGGCTCTCGAAAAATTACACGATGTCCAGCAGAGACTGCTCTAACCTACTACAAAACTGTAGCGTTTGGTATTGGAATTGTCGTCTTCATCTACGGCCTTGAAAGTGAAGGAATAGGCATCCACACTCAAACCATTCTCGAAGTGATAATAGTACATATTATCTGCAGAAATACCAAACTGATTACCATCTTCTAATTTGGTCATCATCTCATAACTCATGAAGCCGCTACCACTTTTGCTGCCTGATATCTGAACATTATCAATCTCCCAATTATCCTTGACACTGATTAACAGAACAAAGGGCGTGTCAGCTCCCAATTCCAGAGTAGTGTTCCATTCCCCATCAACTTCACTATAGAGTTCCATCTGCTGAAACTTGGGTTTGGCAATATCGTTGAATGGAGGATTGGAGAGCAGGATGAATAAGCCCAGCCAGGCCATGAATGACATGAATAGTGGACCGAACCAGTTCTTCCTTTCGAATTCACTGGTGTCCGTAATGTAAGGAAGGATAAATATCAGGCCAAAAGGAGCTGCGAATCCCAGGAACACTACCATTCCTCCTATATCTGTCATTTTTACAATAAAGTGACATATCACTGCAACTAGGACTGCGTAAAAGACGGCAAAGAGGGCAACTTTGGAATCTCTGACTTCTTTTGTTCTGTATTCTCCACGGTTGAATTCAGGAAACGTGAAAGCTTCCTCACGTTTACCCTTTTTCTTGGCCATTGGGCGTCATCAATGGAGGTTAAATAAAGCCCCATGTGGACTCAACACAGCTAGGAACCTATGGCAACAAAGAAGAGTGTAGAGGAAGAGGAAAAAGAAATAGTACCTGCTTGGACCGGGATGCCTATCGAGGTCCATATTCGTAGACATACTCAATTCATACTAGTAATCCTGTTCATTCTGTATCTTGCTGTCACTACAAGTCCAGAGGGTGAACTTTGGTTGTTTTCAGGATACACACAATTCGCAATAACCTTGCTTATCTGGGTCCCCGGCGTAAGATGGGCTGAGAATGAAGGTCATTTGGAAAAATACAATCTTGATCTCGTATGGGGGCGTTCTTTCATCATGTGGAGAACAAACGCAGGAAAGGACTTCATAGAATGGCTCGCACAGTATAACCTATTCTGGAGAAGAGTGGGTGATGTTTGGGTCGTCACCGTTTTCTTCATCATGATTCTGATGTTCCTGTTACTGGCTTGGCAAGCGACTTTGGCCTGGCAGATTCCCAAGACCTCTGCAGTTTCACCCAAAATGATGATCGGATTGCCTGGACTTAATCCCATCATTCCACTGTGGTATGGCATTCTGGCACTGGTTGTTGCGATGGTAGTCCATGAATTCAGTCACGGAATACTGAGCCGAGTAGCTGATGTCAAAATCAAAGCTCTGGGACTGTTACTGTTTATTTTCCCGATAGGGGCATTTGTCGAACCAGATGAAGAGGAGATGAAGACCATGGCAAGATGGGAACGGATGAGGCTGTACTCTGCCGGCCCTGGCAGCAATATGGTCATTGCTGTAGTCTTCTCTTTGCTTTTTTCGTGGGGCATGGTGGCTTCTCTGGAACCATCGAATGATGGAGTGCTATCAGCCAGTGTGGTCGTTGATTATGGAGGTGAGGAGGCGGGGCTTGAACCCTGGATGCTGATAACGGCAGTCAATGACCAAGAGGTGAACAATGCAGAGGATTTCTCTGACATAATGAATGAGACTTATGCTGGACAGACGGTGAATGTTTCGGTATTGAACAAAGGCCAACCCGAGACCTATCAGGCAGTTCTTTCAGACAAAGGGAGTTACTACCTGAAATATTATCCCGATTATTACGAATCATGGATGTCTGGCAAAGGCTTCATGGGAATCGCAGTAGTCAATCCTGAAGTGGTGACAGACAGTCTGGCACATCCTGGTAGTAGTGGAGGCTCAATGTTACAATACATTACTCTTCCTTTCCAGAAGTTACAACCATTCCCTGACCATTTTACAGCTCTTTTCGAACCAACGGGAATCCCAGGGATATTGCCTGAGGGGCTTTTCTGGGTATTGGCAAATTCGTTCTATTGGATCTTCTGGCTCAACCTGATGGTCGGATTGACCAATGCATTACCTGCCGTCCCTCTGGATGGAGGATTCATCTTCGCTGACGGCATTACTGGAATACTGGACCAGTTCAAAGGAGGATTGACCGAGGAACGGAAGGAAGGAATCGTCGACAATCTGGTCGGGGTCCTGGCTTTCACTGTTATTTTCTTGGTGGTCTGGCAACTAATCGGACCGAGACTAGTGGGTATTGATCCTGTGATACTGGACGCCAACATAAATGCAACCGAAACGCAGGGATGGACTGGAGATGTTTTCGAATTTGATGCGTCGCTATCTGAAGGTGCATTCGTGACCTACGAATGGGATTTTGGTGATGGGAATACCGCAACAGGTGAAAGTGTATCATATGCATGGTCCGAAGGTGGATTGTACTTCGTGGTCCTGACTGCTATGGATGCTGAGGATCGGCAAAGTGTGGAGTTCGAACAGGTCAGTATTAATCATAACCAATCAGGGGATGGGAGCGTTAGTGGCGGCTCGGATGATTCCATTGGTGTTACTATCAATCCTTACGTTGAGAGTGTGAGCGTATACCTCAATATCACTGGTGACAATGGATTCCCATTTGTGACTTCTGAAGTTACCGTCACTATAAGTGGGCCTTCAGGAACTGAATTCTCTGAGAGTTATTCGTTGAACAATGGTCAGACTCAATCAATTCAATTCAGCACTAATGAGGGAGAACTTGTTGGTGAATGGGAATTATTATTGGAATCTGATGATCCAGCGTCTGATTTCACTTATGACTATGATTGGTACAATTATTACCTATCTAGTGGTTGAAACGAGACTTTAATAATACTGAACATTTTTAACCCGTCGGATGCATAGGGAAACTAATCCCTGCCAGATGTTGGAGCCTAAAATCAATGACAAAAGACCCAGTGCCGCTAAAAGCCGTACACCACCTAGAATTCTGGGTGGGCAATGCAAAGCAGGCTGCACATTTCTATAGAACTGCTTTCGGTTTCAACCAGATAGCATATTCTGGTCTGGAAACAGGAAATCGGGAAAGAGCAAGTTACGTGCTTGAACAAGGAAGGGTCAAACTCGTATTCTCGACACCCCTCAGTGGAAACAATGGTATTTCCTCACACATAAAGCAACACGGTGACGGTGTAAAGGATATTGCATTTCATGTAGATGATGCCAAAGCATGTTACAATGCCTGCATAGAACGAGGGGCACAGAGTGCTGCTGAACCAACTGAACTCAATGATGAGAACGGAAGTGTGACGCATGCTGCGATCTGCACCTACGGAGACACGATACACTCATTTATTTCGCATAATGACTACAGTGGCCCATTCCTTCCCGGATTTGTTGAGAGGAAGGTGGAAGGTGATTCAGTCGGTTTGAGGTTTGTCGACCATGTAGTTGGGAACGTCGAACTCGGCAAGATGAATCATTGGGTCAATTTTTACGCTGATATTATGGGATTCACTCAATTACAACACTTTAGTGACGATGAGATATCAACCGAATATTCGGCCCTGATGTCTAAAGTCATGGAAAGTGATAATGGACGTATCAAATTCCCGATTAATGAACCTGCAGAGGGCAAGAAAAAGTCTCAGATTGATGAATATCTGGATTTCTATGACGGGCCGGGAGTACAACACATAGCTATGCTCACAGATGATATAATCAAGGCTATCACCAAACTGAGATCGAATGGTGTCGAATTTCTGGAAGTTCCAGATACCTACTATGAAAATCTATCGAAAAGGGTAGGAGTCATTGATGAGGACATTGAGGTCCTGAAAAAATTGAGAATCTTGGTTGACCGGGACGACGAAGGTTACTTGTTACAGTTATTCACTAAACCTGTAGAAGATAGGCCAACGCTCTTTTACGAAATCATTCAGAGAAAAGGTTCCAGAGGCTTTGGAGTAGGAAATTTCAAAGCACTCTTCGAAGCAATCGAGAAACATCAAGCCGAGAGAGGAAATTTGTAATGCACAGATATCACAAACTAGGAAAGGTAGCCAAGAAAAGACATACAGTATTCAGAGACAAGGATGGAAACATCTATCATGAAGAATTGAAAGGAAACAAGGGATTCGTGGGACCTTCTTCACTTCTGTACCATGTCTATCCACCTACTGAAGTTGTTTCTACAAAGGATTTGGGTGCCTTTGAGATTGAAGAAGACGATGACAAGACACTCCGTATGAGACACTTCCACACCAATCGAGAAAAGAAAGGTGGAAGTGCAATCATGGATAGAATTCCATTTCTGTTCAATAACGACGTAATCATGATGATGTGTTATCCTGACAAGAATGATGATTATCACTATCGAAATGCTCAGGGCGATGAGATAATCTACGTTAGTCAAGGGAGTGGAATCCTAGAGACTGCATTTGGAAATATGAAATATTCACAAGGGGACTACCTTGTGATCCCAAGAGGAATATTACACCGTTATGTCATGAATGATGAGGCTCACACATTCTTGATTGTCGAATCTCCAAGCGAAGTCCGGACTCCTAGAAGATATAGGAACGAATATGGCCAGATAATCGAAAGAAGTCCATACTCTGAGAGGGATTTTCGGGGACCTGATAAGTTGGTGACTCATGATGAGAAAGGAGAGTTCAAGATCGTTGTGAAACAGAGGAACCGATTCACCGAGGTCACACTGGGACATCATCCTTGTGATGTTGTTGGCTGGGATGGGTTCTATTATCCATACGCATTCAGTATTCATGATTTCGAGCCCATCGTGGGCCGAATTCACGAACCACCACCAGTACACCAGACGTTTGCTGGAGACAGGTTCGTGCTTTGCTCCTTCTGTCCAAGACCGTTTGACTTCGATAAGAATGCCATTCCTGCCCCTTACAATCATTCAAATGTGATGTCTGATGAGGTCATCTATTACGATTCGAAAGAATTCATGTCGCGTAAAGGGGTTGAATTCGGTTCAATGACACTTCACCCTGACGGACTGACGCACGGACCACATCCTGGAAAATACGAAGGCTCAATTGGAATGAAACAGACTGATGAGCTGGCTGTTATGGTCGATACTCATTACCCACTCAAGGTCGCCAAGACTGCTTTGGGAGTCGAGGATCATGATTATGCCAAATCCTGGTTGGACGGCGAAGGATACAGAGAAGCTCTAGGCGAATAAATTTGATGAAAGAAAGTCTCCGTGCTTTCATGAATGGCTTGATTGACTATGCCGGCCTATTTCCTCCGGCAAAATTACCACTAGATGAGGCGATTGATGATTACATCATACACCTCAAGGGCGAGAATTCCTGGATGCTGGGAAGATTCATTATACCTCTCTCTAAACTGAATGAATTAGACCGATTCGTACCCCTTTTTGATGAAATCGGACCCCTTGAACTGGCTGTTCTGGGCAGTGGAGGGAATTCTGACGATGAGTATTTAAGTAAAATCATTAAAGATATGGCAAAAATAAGTGATTATCGAAATAAGCATTCGGGAAAGGTCAGAATCGGAGTCTATGAATGCAAGCTGCCTTCAAACTCACCCTCCAAAGAGATTATGAAAAAGGCAACTGACTTGTTAAATCAGAATAAACTCTCACATTATCATGAATTTCCTGAATTACCAGATGTTGGAATCAATTATTCCACCGATGAGGATGAAAGTTCGTGGGATGAGGAAATACTTCCTGTTGTTTCTATGATCGCAGAACTGGAGGGTGCAGGAATCAAACTCAGATGTGGTGGAATTGTCAAAGAAGCGTTTCCGACTGTGGAGCAAATAGCTGCAATGATTCAGACCTGTGCACTGATAGGCATACCAATGAAGTGTACTGCTGGATTACATCATCCGATTCGCCACTTTGCTGAGGAATATGATGCGTACATGCATGGTTTCATCAATACATTTGGTGCCGGTGTTTTTACTTCGAACTTCCCGAATCCAAAGAATTCTCAGGAAAGATTCCGGATGTTCATTCTGCTATCGCATCTGATAGGTGAACAGGTAGCTGATAATTTTGATTTTGAAGATGAGGGGATGATCTGGAAAGTGGGAGATGATCGAGACTCTATCTTTGAATTTGATAATAACAGTATCAAGAATTGTCGTGGAAAGAACATGATATCATATGGCAGTTGCTCTTTTCAAGAGCCTATAGATGACTTGAAACAGCTGGGATGGATGTAATGGACGAAACACACGATTCAAAACTTAGATCATGGGTTGAAGTGGATGAGAACTCCGATTTTCCAATCCAAAACATACCCTTTGGAATCTATCGACCGAAAGGAGGTGGGGATCTGCACGTTGCCACAGCAATAGGAGATTACATTTTGGATCTGGCATATCTTGATGATGCCGGATTATTCAATGGCACAGAGGTAGAAGGGACTGAAGTGTTTCATGAGCCTACACTGAACGCCCTCATGTCAATGGGCAGAAAGGCATGGAAAGAGACCAGATTAGTAATAAGCAGACTATTGAGGCAAGAAGCAGAAGATCTCAGAGATAATAATGATTTGAAAAACATGGCTTTGATTCCTATGAATGAGGTAGAAATGCAACTTCCTGTGGATATAGGAGATTACACAGATTTCTACTCATCCAAAGAGCATGCCACGAACGTAGGCAAGATGTTCCGCCCAGATGGTGAACCATTATTGCCTAACTGGCTACACTTGCCTGTTGCTTATCATGGTCGAGCATCATCGGTCATTCTCAGTGGCACAGATATAGTGCGACCAAAGGGGCAGACCAAGACTCCTGATGCTTCGACCCCATCCTTTGGTAATAGTGAGCGACTGGATTTTGAACTTGAAATGGGAGTTTTCATCGGAGCTGGAAACAGGCTGGGTGAAGCTGTCGCTGTCGATACCGCTGAAGATCACGTATTCGGATTGGCCCTTGTGAATGATTGGTCAGCTAGAGACATTCAAACTTGGGAATACCAACCTTTAGGGCCATTTCTGGCAAAGAATTTTGCAACGAGTATTTCTCCATGGATAATCACCTTAGAAGCTCTGGAACCGTTCCGATGCAGTGGTCCTAAACAAGACCCCCAACCCATTGAATATCTGAGAAATACCAAAGACAGTACCTTTGACATTAATCTGGGAATCTATCTCAAAACTGAGAATATGGATTCGGACCAGCTGATATCATCCAGCAATTACAATTATCTTTATTGGAATATGAACCAACAGATTGCCCACCACACAATCACAGGTTGTAACCTCCGTACAGGAGATCTTCTGGCCAGTGGAACTATCTCAGGACCTGACAAGGACAATCGAGGTTCGATGCTGGAATTGTCTTGGTTATGGACCGAGCCGATCAAACTATCAAACGGTGATGAGAGAAAATCCCTACTGGATGGAGATACAGTAACGCTGAGGGGATGGTGCCAAGGTGACGGATACCGGATAGGTTTTGGTGATTGTACTGGAACGATTTTACCACCTAATTAAGCACGATTTTTAGAGTAGACCTTATATAACCATCCGAGTGGCGCCCACTCCGTCTTCTGTTAGAGGAGACAGAAAGGACACAACATCAATGGCAAGACAAACACGTCGCAGACGTGACAACAAGTCAAAAAGTCGCTATCGCCCTCGCTTTTCTTCAGCTTCAGGTAGTGCTACTGTTGATGATAATGTAAGCATTACACGTAAAGTTAGTAAAGTAAATTGGGTAACTGTATTTGCTTTAATTGCAATCTTTCTTTTTTCTCTTTACATTAGAACTGCATGGACACTTGAACCAGCAACCGAAGATGGTTTCCAACTTACTGGTGGTAGTGACCCTTACTATCACAAACGAGTTGTGGATTACGTTGCAGAAAATGGAGCACATCTCGAAAGGGATCCGATGTTGAACTATCCTTATGGTGCCAATAACAACAGACCTCCCTTATTTGATTGGTCTATTGCAATTATCGGATTAACACTTTCGCCTTTCTTTAGTTCTACTGAAGAATCTGTTTGGTGGGCAATGGAAGTTTTACCTGCAATTTATGGTGCACTGATTATATTCCCAGTTTATGCTATTGGAAGAGCTCAATTTGGTAAAGAAGCGGGAATAATTGGAGCATTCTTAATCGGTGTCAATTCGCAGCATGTTGGACATTCAAGTCTGGCTTTAGCTGACCACGATTCTTACATTATTCTGTTTGGAACAACAGCCTATTTTTTCTTCATGAAAGCCTTAACAGTTGCGAACGATAAGAAATGGGTTTCCAATTGGACTGATTGGAATGAAATAAAAACGGGAGTGAAACAATTTGTTGATTCTGAAAAATTAGCTATTGGTTATGCAGGATTGGCTGGTATGACTATCACCATGATTTCAATGAGTTGGAAAGGTTTCCCATACATTATGGCTATCATTGCAATTTACTTAGTATTGCAAATGCTAATCAATGCATTCCGCAGAGTAGATAGTTTGACAACTGCAGCTTTAGGATTAATCACTCTATCAATGCCAGTCGTTCTTTCTTATCCTTATTACAATACTATGGGATTCGTAGGGACTTGGTGGGAAGCACCTGCGTATATCTTACTTGGATATGTGATGATATCACTGTTGATGGTTACCACTAGAGATTTGCCATGGTTATTGGTGATTGGTTCTTCAATTGGTATTGCTACTTTTGTTTATTTACTCCTTACTTATGTTTTTACAGATCTTGGATTCCTACTGTTCAGTGGACAAGGTTATTTTGTAAGAACCAAATTGTTCGATACAATTGCAGAAGCTCAACCTCCTAAATTTGCTGATTTTGTATTTGCCTTTGGTCCTATCTCAATATGGTTAGCTATTTTTGGTATTATCTGGATGGCTTATCAGCTGTTCAATCAAAGTGTCTGGAAGAAAGATTACTTGTTTGTCATGATTTGGGCGCTTGTATCTCTCTATATGGCTCAGTCTGCTGTTCGTTTTATTTTCAATGCGACGCCCGTTGTTTCATTAATCAGCGGGTGGATAACGTGGTTATTGCTACAGAAAGCAGAGTTTCCTGCCGTTCTAGTTACTTGGAAAGCATTCTGGGGGAAAAGGGGAGAAACCTTCCTTTTACTGTCTATAATTTCTTTGGCTGTTGGCTTTTGGCTATTCTTTACTGTAAGTATTTTGATTGGACTGCTCTCTACACTAATACTTCTGTTGTTAGTGATGGTTATTGGGCATATGGATGCTCAAAGCGAAGATCAATATCGTTTCCGTGATCGAATTGGAGGATTAAGAAAAGGTTTTGATCTCAAAAGACCACTGATTGCTTTGTTTGTAGGATTGTTTGTTTTCCTCCCAAATACATTCTATGGATATGATGCCGGTGTTCCATATGAAGACAAGAAAGAGCATGATACTGATGTTTATGATTTCCTTAGTTATGATTTCCTAAGGCCTGAAGAGTACGACTATGATGAAAGGTACAACCAAACACGTTATCCTGAAGGTGTTGCGGGAATGTATACTACTGATTCAGATTCCAATCAATTATGGTATATGGGTAATACTGGCCCTTCATTTCCACAAGATTATTGGATGGATGGATTAGGATGGTTAGCTGAACAAGATACAAACTTAGAACCAGAAAAAAGACCTGGTTTCATCTCATGGTGGGATTACGGTTTCTGGGCAATTGATATTGGAGAACACCCTACTGTGGCTGATAATTTCCAGTTTGGATATCAGATTGCAGGTAATTTTATTGCATCTCAATCGGAACATGAAGCCATGGTTCTTCTACTGTACAGACTTTTAGAACCTGAAGTAAATCGCAACTCGGAAAAATTCAATGATGAAATTAGAACTGAATTACTAGTTTACTTATCTGAAGAAGAAGTAAGTGAACTTGAAGACATTGTCTCTAACCCTGAAGATTATATTCCAAAGAAAGAGGATGGAACTGATC
>ENA-UPTF01001151-UPTF01001151.1-marine-metagenome-genome-assembly--contig:-NODE-1151-length-17123-cov-3.298369_pt1 | contig 17123 bp, 12 predicted proteins | sample MGYA00238166_ERZ767019 | MGnify/ENA primary metagenome ERZ767019 (study PRJEB28930, sample SAMN06266391) | marine metagenome | isolation source: Sea water from 250 m depth | place: Atlantic Ocean...
TCTTCTTGAGGCTCCAGTTATCGGGAACATGTTCTGGTAGTTGGCGGACGGGGAGAACAAACGTAAGTTGGTTTCCTGGCGATCCAGCAAGCGTAGCCGAACGGTGAAAAAGAACTTCGTCGGGATCGAAGACGTTGATGCGGCGTACCAACGTGTTGTTGTGAACGTACTCGCGTACGGCCTGGTCTCCGGGATCGCCCTCCACGTTCATGATTCCAGTGAGACTGCGGTAGGTTTCAGCTGCGTCTTGTTCGCCCAACGCGTCGATTACGGTACGTCGGTAGGCGTGATGAGAAGACACCCGTCCCGCTGGGTTGATACCACCGAATCCTGCGATAACGGGTAATGGCGTCAATTGGTTAGTTGATCGAACCGAGGTGGGTTACAGAATACCCATTGTATGGTCTCTGAGTAGTTGATGCATCGTATTTCAGACCGTTTCAATCGCGATCGCGGTAGCTTCGCCGCCCCCGATGCAGAGAGCTGCTACTCCCCGTTTACCGCCCGTTGTCCGAAGCGCGTGGGCCAGCGTGACGATCAACCGGCTTCCCGTTGAACCGATGGGATGGCCCTGGGCGCAAGCGCCGCCGTAGATGTTGACTTTGGACGGGTCGAGGTCGAGCTCGCGAATTGCCAACATCGTTACCATGGCAAATGCTTCGTTTATTTCGAACAAATCCACGTCATCTTTACTCCAACCGACCCGGTTTAACAGCGTCGTGATTGCTCCAACCGGGGCAACCGTGAATTTCGAGGGGTGCATTGAATGCGTCGAGTGGCCTCTGATGCGCGCCAGTGGGCGGTCGTTCGATGATTTCGTTACCGATTCATTGGCGATGACGAGTGCCGACGCGCCGTCCGAAATGGAACTGGCGTTAGCAGCCGTGATGGTTCCGTCCTTCTTAAACGCTGGTCGAAGGGTTGGTATGCGATCAATTTTGGAGCGCCGAGGTTGTTCGTCCTCGTGGCCTGCTTCCATTGGTGTAATTTCTTCGGCTAATGTTCCTGAATCCATGGCAGCCAGCGCTTTATTGACAGAGCCGATTGCGAATTCGTCCATGGCATTGCGGGACAGCTGATATTCGTCCGCGGTGTCCTGAGCAAAACTACCCATAGAGCCACCGCTCTCGGCATCTTCTAGACCGTCTGTAAACATCGAATCGACGATCTCGCCATGGCCCATGCGAAAACCGCCCCGAGCTTTAGCTAAGAGATAGGGTGCATTGGTCATGCTCTCCATTCCACCGGCTACGACGGTCTGGGCGGCCCCCGCCACGATAAGATCGTGTGCCAACATCGTGGCTTTCATCCCTGAACCACAAACCTTATTTATCGTGGTAGCTCCGCTAGAGTCCGGAATTGAAGCGATACGCATTGCTTGACGAGCGGGGGCTTGTTTAGCCCCGGCACTGACGACACAACCCATTAGAATTTCGTCAATGTTTACGGGATCCAGCCCAGAGTCCTTGACAGCTGCCGAGATAGCATGTCCACCAAGTTCTGCAACGCTGTGATCAGCCAGCGACCCCTGAAAACTTCCAATAGGCGTGCGCTTCGCACCAAGAATAAAAACTTCCATCGGACTTCCTTAGTTAGCGTTCGTTAAAACGTGGTATCAATTCTGCGAAGTTGCAGGGCTTAAAGGTTGAATCAAGTTGATTATGCAGTATCTGTTCCCAAGCCGTTGCACAAGCGTTGGTTGATCCCGGAACGGCAAAAATCAGCGTCGCGTTGGCGATTCCGGCTACGGCACGGGATTGGATCGTTGAGCTGTCGATTTCTTCGTATGAAATTTGGCGGAACAATTCCCCGAATCCGTCGATGATTTTGTCAAACAAAGGGAGAAGAGCTTCGGGAGTACTGTCTCTTCCCGTAAAACCAGTTCCACCCGTGGTTAGCACAACATCGGTGGTATTGTCGGCGATCCAGTTCGATACCGTTGCCCTAATCTGGTAAACGTTGTCTGGGATTAGCTGACGGTGAGCAAGCAGGTGACCGTCGCCTTTAAGTCGCTCGACCAGGAGGTCTCCGGACGTATCGTTGTCGAGCGTCCTGGAATCCGAGATAGTCAAAACGGCGATGGCGAGAGGAGACATATTGCTTAAGGAAAGGACTACAAGTTTGCGGATTTGTTGGCAAATACATTACAGTAGCCGCCTTGATTCTGCATCACCTCATAAGTATCAAGTACGCAGCCAGGGACTGAATGGACAGTAACGTCGTCGAAGGTGATCGCCTATTTCTGATCGCTGAGAATCTGGCGCAAGACTTCTCCCGCCTTCCTACCATTGAAGCTGAAGCGTATGGAGGCATGCGAGGGCTAGTGTCCGCGTCTTCAATCGCGCGTCGTCTTCGAGCTCTCGATGCCATGGACATCGATACCTACATCGAGACCGTGGTTGAACCAGCAGAGGCGCAAGCACGCGCGTCGGCGCCTTCGGTCGTCCAATCGTTAGGTTCGCTCATTGAAGAAGACAGTGACGGACCTTTTTATTGCGCGACGATCGCCATGGATTTTGATGGCGATGCACGTTTAATCGGTGTTATCGCCCAAAACCGCTCGATCCAGAATGGTGCGTGGATGCCGAAGCACCATCTTGCAGCGGTCGCATTCGTTGAGAAGTGCTCTAAGCGGGCCATGCCGATTGTTAGTCTCATGGACACTCCTGGGGCTGTGTCAGACGCAGAAGCGAATCGAGGCAATCAGGCTCACAGTATTTCGCGTTTGATTACCGAGATGTCGAATGTGGATGTGCCTAATGTCGGAATTGTTTTTGGGTTGGGATACTCAGGTGGTGCTATTCCGCTTGCAGCTAGCAACATCATTCTTTCGGTGCGCGATGGGGTATTTAGCACCATTCAACCGAAGAGCTTAGCGAGTATCGCGCGCCGGCTGAATTTATCGTGGCAGGAGTGCGCTAAACATGTCGGCGTCTCGCCGTATGAACTCATGCAACAGGGCAATATCGATGGAATCATCGATTACGCGCCAGGGGACGATGGATCCCATCTGGAAAATCTTCGGTTGGCAATTGTCAGTGGGATTCAAGCTGTTGAACAATCGACCAAAACTTTCGTCGCAGAAAACCCTTACATTCTTGATCACTATCGACGAAGCCTGCTCCGCTATCTTGAGCCGTCGGAGCATCTTCAAAAGGTTCAAGCAAGCGCCTCATTGAAAATTTCCAAGAATCCGACCGAATACCTGAATGTGTTTGGCGTGACATTTCGCTACTTGCGTTATTTGAGGGTGCGACGTCGTATCAAAGCGACCACCCGTCAACAGTATGGGCGTTTGTCACAAAGCGAGCTGCCAGAGGGCGAACTTGGTACCCGTTCGGACCGTGAAAGGCGTCGGATATTCCTGCGCTGGGTTCAAGATCCGGATAAGTTGATTTACGACGACAATCTCAACCGGGCGTGGAAAGGGTATACGGAAAAAAAACGGGCGGTTCATGAAGAGCGCAGCAGAGTTCAGCAGTTCTTCCTTGGTGAGCCTAAGAAGAATTATGAGGATGCCCGAAATCATTTGTTGGCGACGGTTGGAATGTACCTTTACAACCGATGGAAATCTGAAGCAGCCGGGAACTTACGGACGTTAAAGCACTACATTGAAGACTACGAAGACACTCGGCATCTGGTCCGCGTCGGTGAAATTCTAGATCCAATCGCGTTGGTCGGCGCCATACGAAGCGACCGTGACGTGGGATCAACGTTAAGAGAGCGTTTTACCCACGAAGGAAAAAAACTCCTAGCGATGCAAAATCTTGGCGCTCGAACGGAGGCGCAGTTGCGAAGCCAATTGTCGACGGAGCTCAACCTGGCCATGACTGAGGGACCCATTGACCTAGTTGTTGAGGACGCAAATGGAAAAGATAAAGAGTCTGGTCAACGCGAAACCTCCAACATCGTTGCTAATCGGCGTGTCATTCAAGATCGGTTTAGTGACCACATCGCTCCGTCGAGAGTCGAAGGAGCGCCGTTTGCGGATAGCGACCGCACGATCCTGGACGTGCTGCTAGAAAGTGAGCTTCGAGATGACTTCGTGACCGCAATCGAAAATTTGCTTCTTTTTGACTATGTCTACGACCAAATTCTAGAGAGCCTGGACTCGATTGCTGAGGAAGCCGGGCGCAGTAAGGCACTAGCTCAAGACTCAGTCCGCGTACTAATCGAACGGACGCTTGAGAGTGCAGAGAGCTCAGACCGAAGCTCCACAGTTAACGACGAAGTACGGACGGAAACGTCACTCCAAAAGCATCAATTTTTTGATTGGTATCTGCGGATATTGGACACGCCAAAATCGAGTGATTTTTTCCGCGCAGTAGAAGAATGGAAGAAGACTGCGTTCCCGCATGTCTCGGACACCCTAGTCGTCGTCGTGACGTTTTTCTTTGAGCGGTTGTTGGTTTCGCACGTTCAAGCGGAACGGGAAGGCCGACGGTATGACGGACGTATTTCGCCACGCAATATTGGTCGGAAAAAAGACTTCTGGAATCGCTTGAATATTGCTTATCGCGACCTTCTTATTCAAAACGCGTTGGGCGAGTTTAAAGCCAGACGCGGCACAGGGTACCAGGCGTTTGTCGATCGGTTCTTCGACGACTTTGAGGAACATCACAGGGATTCGTTAAGTACAGATCCGTGCCAGTTTCCAGGACTAAGGATCTCTATTGAATCGGCGTTGAAACAAGATTCTCCGCCATGTGGCGTGATCACGGGAATCGGAACTTTTCGTGACGAAAATGGCGGTCTCCGCGTGGGAACCGTGATCTCCAATCCAGACTTTCAGGCGGGTGCTTTCGATATGGCAAGCGCCGAAAAGTTCTGCAAATTATTGGTGAGCTGTGCGGAACAAAATCTGCCGGTCGTGTGTTTCATTTCTTCAGGCGGAATGCAGACCAAGGAGGGTGCCGGATCCTTATTTTCGATGGCCGCGATTAATGATCGGATAACTCGATTTGTCCGTGATTTCGATCTCCCCGTGATTATTTTTGGCCATGGAGACTGTACTGGAGGTGCTCAGGCGAGTTTTGTCACGCACCCACTTGTCCAGACCTACTATTTTTCCGGCGCGAGTATGCCCTTTGCCGGTCAAATAGTCGTACAAAGCAACTTGCCGTCGGATTCCATCCTCTCCAATTATCTCGTGGATGTTTCGGGGGCTATGCAAGGTCTAGTCCGTCATCCGTTCTATGAAGATCTAGACGACGAGCTACAACGGATCGACCCGGATATACCTCTGCCTCGTGAGAGTGTCGCGGAAGTGGTGAATCGGGTGATGTCCGGAATCCTGAGTCAGGAACGACCGATGTTGACTCGAGCTAGAGCAGAGGTAAGCGCGGGAGACCTCTACCGACCGGTTCAGCGGGTACTCGTGCACGCACGGGGCTGCACGGCCGCGAAACTAATAAGAGTAGCCCAAAGGGAAGCCATCGAAATCGTTCTCGTGCAATCGGATCCAGACATGGAATCGGTGGCCGTGGACCTGCTTGGCAAGAGTGATTCGGTGGTCTGCATCGGCGGCAATACTCCTGATGAGAGTTATCTTAACGCGATGTCCGTGATTGCCGTGGCCGAGAATGAACATGTTGATGCTTTGCACCCAGGGATTGGATTTTTGTCAGAGAGCAGCCAATTTGCAGAGCTGGTCCGATCGAGAGGGATCAACTTCATCGGTCCGCCGGTCTCGAGCATGGAAACGATGGGGAATAAGTCCAACGCAATTAATACCGCTATACGGCTAAATGTACCTGTAGTACCGGGGAGCCATGGCATCGTTACGGATGTCGAAAAAGCGGCCGAGTTAGCGGATCGGATCGGCTACCCTCTGCTCATAAAAGCGGTGCATGGAGGTGGAGGTAAAGGAATACAGGTTGTCGAAGACGAAAGTGCATTTCACGAACTATTTCAACGCGTCTCGATGGAAGCGCGCGCCGCGTTCGGAAATGGGGATGTCTATCTCGAGAAATTCGTGACTTCGCTCCGTCATATCGAAGCTCAATTGTTACGCGATCGATACGGCAACGCCCGCGTGCTCGGCATACGTGATTGCAGCGTGCAACGTGACAAGCAAAAGGTTATTGAAGAATCCGGATCAACCGCCTTGCCCGAGGTGCTGTTTGAGTCGGTGATAAAACACACGGAAGCGATCGCGGCCGAAGTAGATTATGTGGGCGCGGGAACCGTCGAATTTATCTATGACCTTGATGCAGACGCAGTGTACTTCATGGAAATGAATACACGTTTGCAGGTGGAACATCCTGTTACCGAGTGTGTCTCGGGGGTAGACATTGTCGCCGAACAATTCCGGATCGCGGGGGGGCGCGATATTGCCAAACTCAAAGTTCGTCACAAGGGTTACGCCATTGAAGCGCGTGTGAATGCAGAAAGAATCACACGGCTTCAAGACGGGACACTTGCGTTCCGACCGAGTGCAGGGACCATTAACGTTTGCCGTATGCCGGAAGAGAAAGACATTGATGTAATTTCGACAGTGGGCGAAGGTAAATTCGTCTCCCCTTACTATGACAGTATGCTTGCGCAGATCATTGTGCATGCAAAGGATCGAGACGCCGCGGCAAGCAAACTAGAGGCGTACCTCGGCCGGGTCGAGGTTTCCGGGATATGCACCAACATTCCGCTGGTTCGAGCAATCCTCAAGGATCCGCTGTTTCTCCAAGGCAAATACGACACAAATTATTTACCAGCCTTCCTTGAACGCGTCGATGCCGATGCTCTCATTGCCGAAATTGATGCTGCCTCGGGGGATACGACAACTGCTTTTGGGGTGGAATCGATTCGGATCGACGGTAGCGATGAATTGAAAGTGTTGTCACCTACAACCGGTATCTTCTATTCGACGCCGACCCCGGCCGAACCAGAGTATGTAATGGAAGGTGATCGAATTGGTCTGACCGACACACTCTGCCAACTGGAAGCGTTTAAGATTTTCACACCGATGTGCATCGGTGACTTCAACACCGGTGATGCCGATTTGTACGAAGCGGGTCGCGAGTATGAGGTCGTTCGTACCAACGTGGCCTCGGGTCAACAAGTGAATATTGGCGATTTGCTCTTTGTGATCCGTCCCGCTTAAGCACCTGATGGTTTATTGCTTGGGAGAACGTGGCTACGCCCACAGTCCCCAAGCTCCTTTCAAGATCGCCAGGGTACCCAAGATGAGAATGATCCGGCCTGTAACGGTTCGAAAGGTGGTTTCGTTAACGCGGTTTAGGAAACGTGTTCCGATCCAGGTACCCACTATCGCAAGGGAGACCGAACCGAGGATGAATCCAGGCGTGAGCAATGGGTCGATAGGTTCGACTGCAATGATTGCGATGCTACTGTAATAAAGAAGCTTGATGACGTGCCCCAGCGCTTGAGTGAATGCTTTGGTGGTGACTACTTGGTAACGGTTGAGCGAGCTCTTTAAGTAAAAGACATCCAGTAGAGGGCCGGACGCGCCCGCTAGCAATTGGGCGGCAGTCACTGACATTCCACACGCGAAAGCATTGGATGGGTTCGAGATGTCTAATCCCCTGAGGCGAGGGATTAACCGTGCGATCCACGGGAAGGTCCCAACCAACAACAAGACCAACGAGGGATCTGGGACGATGGTCGTGAAAACAAATCCGACGACGACGATCGCGGTACCCAGGAGGTACGGGGGAATGACGAGCCAGACCATGTTTTTACGCAACAACCAAAATCGAGAACCGTTCGCGATACTCTGGACCGTGCCGTGCAAAATCATGGCACTTGCGACCGGTAGGACCGTCACCAGGAACGCCATGAGAATCATGCCGCCGGCCATTCCGACGACGCCCGATAGGGTGGAAGTCAACAATACGCAGAGCAAAACCAAAATCGCCACGGAATAACTCAAATAAGCGCGCCGCAGATGACTTTGATCCTTCACCCGGCCATGAGAAAAGCGAATAATTGGAATATAAGAAAGTAGTTTGGGGAATAAATGTCGTGATCGAAAACTTAGAGACGCTGGTTCAACTGTCAGTAACGGGAACCATGATGGAAACGGCGACTCGATTGAAGATATCGCAAAGTGCTGTGAGTAAGCGCATTGCCTCGCTAGAGGGCTATTACGACCGTAAACTCGTTGAACGGCACGGCCGTCGAGTTGCGTTAACGCACCATGGTCGTCAGTTGGTGGACAAGGTCGCCCCCTTACTCCAAGAAGTTCGTGGTGTATTTCTGGAAGACAATGCACTTCGTAAGGGTCGTATTATCGTTGGTGTCTCGGAAGCGATTTTATCGAGCTGGGGACCGCGCTTGTTTGCCGTCGTCCAGGCCGATTTGCCCGAGGTCGAATTTGAGTTTCATGCCCAACGGTCGCCGGCCGTGTTGGATCGAATCCGAGCTGGAGAGTATATGGTCGGGGTATGTACCGGCATGGCTGATGCCGAGGCCGATTTACAATCCGAAGTTATTCATCTCGAACCGATGGTTGTCATTCCATCGGGCCTTGTGCGAACTGGATACAAAGTTTTTGACCCGCTGGATGTCATCACGATTGAATCACGGTCCGGTGCCTGGACATCTATCGAAGACGATATGCGACGGTTGAAACTTCGGAGGAGAACGTCGATGGAATCGTTCTTTGCGGCTGGGCAGATGGCGATCCAGGGATTTGGGAACGGGTTGGTTCCGCGGGGCGTCGCGGTCACACTCGGCGTAGCTAAGGAACTCTTAATTGACTTGGGGAAAAAGGGGATGAACCGCCCGGTACGATTCGTGGCACGTAAGTCAATGTTTGCGCGACCTTTGATCCAGAATTTTCATAAAGCGCTCGTGACGCATGCTGCATCCATATAGGTAGTCGTTAGTATTGACGAGTACGGGTATTAGCAAGGAGTCCTTATTGCCGTGTGGACACTTCTTCAAATCTGTCGACGGGGCCGGTCGCCCATCGCGATAGAACCTTAATCCATTTCGGTGCGGCGTTGAGAGCTGGGATCAACGTCAGATCTCTGCCGCCCGCTTTGCGGAAATTCACGGAGAGTTGATCGCCGATTTCTTCGAGTGTTTCCAGGTTATCCACTGCAAATGATGGGCAGACGACGGCCAGGTGCCGTACTCCTCGACGCGCCAACTCCATCGCGACATGGGTCGACGACGGTTGAAGCCACTTGCCGGGACGGATCCGGGACTGGAAGCTTTGGCTATGATCGATCCCTAGCAGCGTCCCGATGTCATGCGTGATCGAGAAACATTGATGTCGATAGCACGTGGCATGAGCTATTGAGTCTGCAACGCAACACGAATCGGTTTTTAGACAGTGACTGTTGGTTGGATCGGCGTTTGTTATGTGGCGTTCCGGAAGTCCGTGATAGCTGAACAAAAGATGTTCTGCAGTTTCGGGTAGATGGCTCCTCACATGCGAACCGAGCGCGTGCAGGAAATCTGGGTCGTTATAGTAAGGTGGTAGTACCAATAAGCGTTTCTGACCAATCGCGCTTGCCACTTTTTTAATCGTCGTTGTTCGGGTTGAATCGGCGTGTTGTGGATAGAGGGCCATCAGGACAACGTCATCGACGTCGCCTAGGGCATCGATCGCTGCTTCCACTTGCGGCTCCCCGTACCGCATTGCCATGGCGACAGGGAGTCCACTTTCTATACGAATTCCGTCCGCGACCTCACCTGTCAAGGAAACAAGGGGGGATCCGGCTTCGTTCCAAATGCTTCGGTACGCCCTGGCGGTCCGTCGTGGTCTAGAAATGAGAATCGTGGATACGATTAGTCGACGCAGGACCCAAGGTACCGAGAGTACGTATGGGTCCATCAAGAACTGATTGAGATAGCGCCGAACGTCAGGCGTACGCGGGGTGTCCGGTGATCCCAGATTGACGACGAGAATTCCTCTACCTCCTTGGTAGGTATTTCGGTATAAGTTAGTATCCGCGCTCTTTTCCACTGTCATATTGTTATGGCCGTTATCGTTGATTACGACGCGGGTAACTTGCGCAGCGTACAACGCGCCTGCGACGAAGTTGGCTTAACGGCAACCATTAGCGATGATCCCAAAGCTATTCGGCATGCCGACCGCATCATCTTTCCGGGTGTTGGCGCGGCGGGCAGTGCGATGCGGAGCATACGCAAATCTGGCGTTGACGTCGCGTTGCGCCAAGCATTTCAAGCCGACGTACCTATCCTCGGAATTTGTCTCGGACTGCAGATTTCGCTTGAATTTTCGGAGGAGGATAATCAGACGACGCTTGGTTTTTTACCCGGGAACGTTTGCCGATTTCAACTCAATCGTCCTGACCTGAAAATTCCCCACATGGGCTGGAATGAAGTCGAGGTACGGCGTCGACATCCTCTCTTGGAGGGCATTGAAGAAGGCGACGAGTTCTACTTTGTCCATTCGTTTTTCCCGAAGCCAAGAAATCCAGCTACTGTTTATGCCTTGACCCAATACGAACGCGAATTTTGCTGTGCTGCGGGATTGGACAACTTCTTTGGCACGCAATTTCATCCAGAAAAGAGCGGTCGTGTGGGACTAGGTCTTTTGGGTCGTTTCAGGTTTTGGGACGGCCGAATTGCTAAGTAAGCGGGTCATCGCTTGTCTCGACGTACGCAATGGCAAGTTGGCAAAGAGTATTCAATTCGTCAACACCAAGGATATTGGCGACCCGGTCGAAAAAGCGCGTGAATATTATTTGGATGGCTTGGACGAACTCGTGTTCTACGACATTACAGCGTCGAGCGAGGCGCGTAGCATCATGTTGAGCGTTGTTGAGTCGGTTGCGGAGCAAGTGTTTATTCCCTTGTCCGTCGGGGGCGGGATTCGATCCGTTCGAGATGCAACTGATTTGAGGATGGCAGGGGCGGAAAAGATTAACGTCAATTCTGCCGCCGTTCTCCGTCCCCAGCTAATCAGCGAGTGTGCCGCGGCGATTGGAAGTCAAAACGTGGTGTTATCAATGGACGTACGACGTGTAGACAACACCGCGGAGATGCCAAGCGGCTTCGAGATCGTCATAAACGGTGGGAGGCGGTCCATGGGCTTGGACGCTTTGGCTTGGGCGAAACAAGGAGAAGAGTTAGGGGCCGGAGAACTTGTGGTTAATTCCATCGACGCGGACGGAACGCGCGACGGGTATGACATAGCGCTAACGCGGTCCGTTGCTGAAACGGTCAAAATTCCGGTTATTGCGTCGGGTGGTGCAGGAACACCGAGTCATCTCCACGAGGTCTTGACCGCTGGTAAAGCTGACGCTGCGCTAATCGCTTCGATGGTGCATTACGGCGAATACAAAGTGAGTGAAGTGAAAACCGCGCTTCACGATTTGGGTGTAAAAGTTAGGATGTCGTGGTGATGAAAGCCGTACAAGTTGAAGGACAGGAATTACGTTGGGTTGATGCTGCCGAACCGACGTTGGGCGTTGGCGAGGTACGTATTGCAAATAAAGCGACAGCTCTGAACCGGGCCGATCTTGCACAGCGGGCGGGACACTATGCTCCTCCTCCAGGCGCGAGTTCTATTCTGGGACTCGAATGTGCGGGCGTCGTTGAGGAGGTGGGCGAGGGCGTCGTACGCGTTCGCGAGGGTGATCGTGTGTGCGCTTTACTCGCTGGGGGGGGCTATGCCGAAAAGGTGGTAGTCCCTGCCGGACAAGTACTTCCGATTCCGGAGGGACTCTCGTTCCATGAAGCGGCCGCGCTTCCAGAGGTTTTTGCCACCGCCTATTTGAATTTATTCATGGAGGCGAATCTCGAACCGGGCGAGTTCGTTCTCTTGCACGCGGGCGCCAGTGGGGTTGGTACGGCAGCGATTCAGCTCTGTGCCGCGTTCGACAACCCCTGTTTTGTCACCGCTGGAAGCGCTGAGAAGGTTAGCCGATGTGTGGAATTAGGGGCCGCTGATGGCTGCGATCGCCATACGGTTCGTTTTGTTGAAGAAGTACCAGGTTGGACGGCACAGCACGGGATGGATGTCATCCTGGACCCGGTTGGTGGCGGTTATTTTGAATCGAACGTCGAGTCCCTGGCGGTTGACGGTCGGCTTGTTCTTATTGGGCTACTCGATGGGACAACATCGTCGATCGCGCTGGGGGCCATGATGTCGCGACGTCTTCGCGTCATCGGGTCGACGTTACGTGGTCGATCCATCGCAGCAAAATCAAGAGTCATGGATGATCTCGGCGAACGCGTCTGGCCGCTCATTGAGGCTGGGCAGATACAGCCGGTAGTCGACACAATCATGTCGGTAACTGAAGCGAAGGAAGCCCACCAACTGTTGTCGCAGGATGGAACGTTTGGCAAGGTGGTGCTCGATATACCTCAGTAGTCAGGTCGTCGTGGTGTCGCCAATAATTTTGTCTAAGGCAACTTGCTGTTGGCGTAATGTCTCTATCTGACTCGAAAGCTCATCGAGTCGAGCTTGCTCTTTAGCGACAACGTCAGCGGGCGCTTTCTCGATGAAATTCGGATTGCCCAGTTTTGAGCCAAGTTTATCGAGTGTTATCTGTTTTTTATTGATTTCTGATGCAAGCCGCTGTTGTTCGGCCTTCGCTTCATCTGGATCGGTAAATGGAACGATCACCTTAAGGTGATGTACTAGTTGGACCGAGCTTGCAGGGACAGGGTCGTCCGCGTCTAGCCACACGATCTCGTCTCGCAATTTGGCCTGTCTTTGCAGTAACTTCGCCGTTGTTTCGCTCAGTTGTTTGTCACGTGCTGTACCCCCCTGCAACATCAAAACGACTTCTTGGGAAGGTTTAACGCCGCGTTCGCCACGAATATTGCGTACCGCAGTGATTACGTCTTTAAGCCAGTTAATGGCGATGTCGGCTTCTTCGTCTAGATCGGCATCCTGCATTTGTGGGAACGGTTGCAACATAAGAGTTTTTGCGGTGATGCCGGCTAAAGGCGCGATTTCGCGCCATAAGGTGTCGGTGATATACGGCATAATCGGGTGGGCGACTCGTAGCAACATTTCTAACACGGTGATCAGGGTGCTGCTGGCCGCTTCAACCTCCCTGGATTCCGCGGCGGGATCAAAAAAGACCGATTTAGTCAATTCGACGTACCAGTCGCAGAACTCGTGCCAGATAAATTCGTACACGACGTTTGCATATAGGTCAAAGCGGTATGAACCAACCGCTTCGTGGGCGTCGATAATTAATTGCCGCATTCGGGAGACAATCCAACGATCCGCAAGGCTTTGGTTATCAACACGTAATTCGCCGATTGAATGCACGTTCATCAATACAAATCGCGAGGCATTCCAGAGCTTGTTGCAGAAATAGTGGTAGCCCTCGACCCGGCTTAAGTCAAAATTTATGTTGCGCCCGGGTGAGGCATAAGCACAGAAGGTAAAGCGAAGAGCGTCGGATCCGTAATTCCGAATTCCGTTTGGGTACTCTTTTTGAGTTGCTTTAGTTATCGCCTCTGCCATTCGTGGCTGGGTAAGATTTTGCGTTCGTTTAGCGATCAAATCGTCTAGGGAAATGCCGTCGATGACGTCGAGAGGGTCTATGCCGTTACCCTTCGTTTTGGACATTTTTTCGCCCTTGGCGTCTCGAATAAGTCCGTGGACGTAGACTTCTTTGAAGGGAACTTCGCCTCTGAAGTGGAGCGTCATCATGATCATGCGTGCGACCCAGAAAAAAATGATGTCGTGACCCGTGACGAGCACGCTCGTGGGGTGATACAGACTGAGTTCCTGGGTCTCGTCGGGCCAACCAAGGGTGGCGAATGTCCACAGAGCGCTCGAAAACCAAGTTTCTAGCACGTCGGGATCTTGGGTAAGTCGAATGTCTGAGTCGAGATTAGCACCAGCGCGGGCTGCCTTTTCGTTCTCGCCAACGAAGACGTTGCCGTTTTCGTCGTACCAGGCCGGAATTTGATGTCCCCACCATTGTTGTCGGCTAATGCACCAGTCGCGTACATCACGCATCCAGGCGAAATAGAGGTTTTCGTACTGTTTTGGAACAAATGCGATGTCCCCGTTCTTGACCGCCTCGATCGCTGGTTGAGCTAAGGGTTCGATTTCGACAAACCACTGGTCAGTCAGCCGAGGTTCCACGATTTCGCCGGACCGCTCGCCGCGCGGAATCTTAATGGTGTGTTCTTCAACGGTTTCAAGTAAGCCGAGTTCATTCAGATCCTTGACGACTTGCTCCCTTGCGTCGAAACGATCGAGATCTTGGTATGGGGCAGGTGCGTTCGCATTGATTCTTGCGTCCTCGGTCAGGATGTCGATTTCCTCGAGTCCGTGCCGATGTCCGATTTCGTTATCGTTGAAGTCGTGGGCGGGCGTGATTTTTACGCACCCGGTGCCGAATTCGGGGTCGACGTAAGGGTCGGCGATAATGGGTAACCGACGTCCTACCAAAGGCAATATCGCGTGTTGCCCAACCAGAGTGCGGTAGCGTTCGTCTTCAGGATGAACCGCTATCGCCGTGTCCCCCAACATTGTCTCTGGACGAGTGGTTGCGACCACGACGTAGGCGTCGCCGTTAGTGGTTGCTATTCCTTCTTCCAGGGGGTAACGAAAATGCCACAAGCTGCCATGTTCATCTTCGTTCGTAACCTCTAGGTCGGAAAGGGCGGTGCGGAGCGCTGGATCCCAATTGACTAATCGCTTGCCACGGTAGATTAGACCTTGTTCATAAAGCTTAACGAAAACCGTCCTGACCGCGCGTGAGAATCCCTCGTCCATTGTGAACCGTTCGCGTGACCAGTCGACGGAAGATCCCATTCGTCGCATCTGCTCCGAAATCGTCCCGCCGGATTCATCTCGCCACTGCCAAACTCGTTCGATGAACGCTGGTCGCCCAAGATCGTCAAGTGAGAGTTCTTCCGCGGCCAACTGTTCGGTGACAACCATCTGTGTAGCAATCCCGGCATGGTCGGTGCCCGTTTGCCATAGCGTTTGTTTCCCCGACATCCGTTGAAAACGTATTAGCGCATCCATCAACGTATGTTGAAATGCGTGGCCGATATGCAGCGTCCCAGTGACGTTGGGTGGGGGTATGGCTATGGAATAGGGTTCTGTCGCTGGCGAAGGAGCAAAATAGCCGCTTTTTTCCCATTCAGCGTACAACTCACGTTCGATCGCGTCTGGATTGAAAGTGTCGGCCAGCTGGCTCAACTTTCGGACTCGCGAGTTTGGGTATTTTTTGTCGGCACGTCGATTCGTCCTTGGCCATTCATTGGGTAGGTCATTGCTCTTCCCAATTATCGAGGTCGTGATGGAAGAGAGGGTACCCTTTGTCGCGGTAGTTACGGTATCGATCCCGTCCTAATGAACGCTCGGGATTCAAGATGATTTCAGCGACCCGCTCGAACCGGCCAAAGAACGTCGGAATTTCACCAGTTAAGTTAATGAGTACATGATCTTCGGCGGGTTGCGGCTCTTCGTGATTAATCAGAACGGGCACGCCTGCCTGTTTCGCTCGTTCGGTACTGATCTCATGCGGAAGGAAATTGGAGGCGGGGTAGGACCACATTAGACCATCGAGCTCGCCTGACTCGGTGGGATCCGCAGTTTGAACGTTCACGCTTTTACCCGAGCACACCGCTCGATAGGCTAGTCGGCAGGCAAAACGCAGTTTGGCGGAATGCTCAACATCGGGCAGAAGATAGAAATCGATGCGTGTCATCAAAGTCGATCGATAAGGTATTGAAATAAGAGAGGCACGGGTCGCCCCGTGGACCCTTTATGAATTCCGCCACGGTACGCTGTGCCGGCGATGTCGAGGTGGGCCCATTTGACCGACCCGGCAAATCGGGACAAAAAGCACGCTGCTGTGATCGAGCCGGCTTCGCGCCCGCCGATGTTCGACATATCGGCAAACGGACTTGATAGCTGTTGTTGATATTCGTCCCACAATGGCATCGGCCAAACCCGATCCTGAATGTACTGACCAGCCTCTTCCAGCGAACGAGTCAATGCATCGTCGTTGGAATAAAGTGCAGACGCGTGGCTGCCTAATGCGACGACACAAGCTCCGGTTAGGGTGGCAACATCAACGATTACGCTGGGGTTTAGGGTTTTTGCGTACGAAATGGCGTCGCAAAGAACCAGTCGACCTTCAGCATCGGTATTAAGGATCTCTACGGTTTTACCCGAATGTGTGGTGACGATGTCGCCTGGTCGCGAGGCCTTTCCGGAAGGCATGTTTTCAGCAGCTGCGACGATGCAGAGAACGTTGAGCGGAAGTTGTCCGTCGATGGCGGCGCGAGTGGCTCCGAGGACCGATGCCGCGCCTGCCATATCGAATTTCATTTCATCCATCCCGGCGCCCGCCTTAAGACTGATGCCTCCGGAATCGAAGGTAATGCCTTTGCCGATGAGTGCGATGGGCGCATCGCCCTTGCGGCCACCGTTGTAACGTACAACGATCATTTTCCCCGGATTCTCGCTGCCACGAGTCACGGACATAAAGGCACCCATCCCCATGGTCTGCATTTGTTTTTCGTCGAGGACGCGGACGCTAGTTTTAGGCAGCCGCCCCAGTTTGCGACTCTCTCGAGCAAGGTAACCTGGATTGCATATGTTGGGCGGCTGGTTACCCAGATTTTTCGCGAGTTCCAGCCCAGCGTCGAGCGCCTGCGCGTGTCGAATGGCGCGAAGGGTGTTAGTCCGCGTTCGACGGTCAGCGTGAATTGCCACGCGGCGAGGACGAGAAATCTTTTCTCGACTCGATTTGTGTTCGTCAAAGCGATAAAGAGCGCCGGACAACGTCGAAAGCGCGTTTCGAGTTTTCCAATAGACATCGCGGTTTGTGACATCAATATCGTTGAGATGCCATACGGCGTCCGTAACAGAAATCTGAGCGAGTGCTTTTGACGCTGCGTCAACGTTCTTCCGAAAGTCGCTTTCAGATTGTCGTTTTTCGTCTGCGCCGACAACCAGTACGTTCTCGATCTTATCGGGTAGCGCGAGTACGACCGTTTTACCGTGTGCGTTGTCCGCAGTTAATCGTTCGACATAATCGCGATGCTTTGTTGTTCGAAAGATCGACCGCGCCCTTGCCGGGGTTAGAACGAGACAGCCTGTTTTGTATTCGCCCGCGTTCCCCACTTTCGTGGAATACTTCATAATCATCGCCCGCCCTAGAAAGATAAAATTTTAGCGGATTGATTGGGTACCA
>ENA-UPTF01001154-UPTF01001154.1-marine-metagenome-genome-assembly--contig:-NODE-1154-length-17121-cov-4.078620_pt1 | contig 17121 bp, 16 predicted proteins | sample MGYA00238166_ERZ767019 | MGnify/ENA primary metagenome ERZ767019 (study PRJEB28930, sample SAMN06266391) | marine metagenome | isolation source: Sea water from 250 m depth | place: Atlantic Ocean...
TGGAAGCATCAGGCCAATTGGAATCGAAGATGAGATGAAGGCGTCTTATCTGGATTATGCCATGAGTGTTATTGTGGCAAGGGCGCTTCCAGACGTTCGCGATGGCCTTAAACCCGTGCAGCGTCGAATTCTTTATGCGATGCATGACCAAGGCATGCGTCCGACATCTTCGTACAAGAAAAGCGCTCGTTTAGTAGGAGAAGTGCTCGGAAAATACCATCCTCATGGTGATCAGTCAGTTTATGACGCACAAGTGAGGATGGCTCAGCCATTCTCTTTGCGCTATCCGCTTGTGGACGGCCAAGGCAATTATGGTTCGGTAGACGGAGATCCGCCCGCTGCGATGCGCTATACAGAATGTCGTTTGTCTTCCATAACCGAAATGATGCTTGGAGACATTGACCGGGATACTGTTGACTGGGGTGAGAATTTTGACCAGTCATTGAAAGAACCCACGGTACTACCTGCAAGACTGCCTGCTCTTCTGGTCAACGGGGCAGCCGGAATCGCTGTTGGCATGGCAACCAATATACCTCCGCATAATGCTGCGGAAATTTGTGATGCCTTAGTACATTTGATTAGCCATCCGGACGCGTCGGTCGATGATCTTATGCAGTTTGTACAAGGTCCAGATTTTCCGACGGGAGCTCACATCTGGGGCCAAGAAGGCATACGTAATGCTTATGTGTCTGGTCGCGGCCGAGTCATGGTACAGGCAGACCACAAAGTGGAAGACATTGCTCGCCAGGAACGAAAGCGCTTGGTGTTCAATGAAATCCCATTCCAAGTCAACAAAGCTAACCTCGTTGCGAAGATTGCCGATCTGATTAAGTCACGGAAAATTGAAGGAATAAGTGAAGTCCGTGATGAATCTGATCGTAAGGGCATGCGAATTGTGCTTGAGCTGCGCCGTGGGGCAGCTGTTCCTGTCGTTCTAAATAACTTGTACAAGCAAACTAGCCTTCGTAATTCGTTCTCGTGCAACATGATCGCCTTGGTGGATGGTACGCCTAGGGTTTTGAATTTGAAGCAGGCACTTCGTCATTATTTAGAATTTCGTGTAGAAGTGGTTCGCCGTCGGGCTGAATTTGATTTGAAAAAAGCCAAGGCGCGTCTTCATGTTCTCGAAGGGCTTAGAGTTGCTATAGATAACTTAGACCGAGTTATCGAATTAATTAGAGCTTCGGCCGATGTTGAGGAAGCTCGGTCAAACCTTATGGCCGAGTTTGCGCTTTCGGAGATTCAGGCCCAGGCTATTCTCGATATGCAATTAAGGCGATTGGCCGCTTTAGAACGTGAAAAAATCGAGAATGAGTACAAAGATCTAACAGCTTTGGTCCAAGAGCTTGAAGAACTGCTCGCAGACAGTGCAAAAGTTCTGCGAGTTGTTCGCAAGGAAACACAAGAACTCAAACGTAAATATGGTGATGAACGACGCACCGAGGTTCATCCAGAAGAACTTGGCGAGTGGAGGCGTGAAGACACAGAACCTCATGATGAAGTTGTAATCACATTAAGCCGCAATGGTTACGTTAAGCGGGTTAAATTAGATACATACAAAAAACAACATCGTGGTGGACGTGGCGTAAGTGGTCAGAGAATGACTAAAGAGGAAGACGTCACACCTCATCTTCAAATTGCGGATACTCACGATTACTTGTTGTTTTTTACGGATCGAGGTCGGGTGTTCGCTTCTCGGGTGTTCGAACTTGCTGCAGATCAATCGAGGAATTCACGGGGGACCCCTGTTCAGAATCTCGGCTTCAATATGGAGCCGAGAGAGCAAGTGCAGGCAGTTGTCGCTGTGCAAAGTTACTTAGAAGATACTTACTTGATTATGGCGACTAAAAAAGGCCAAGTGAAACGCATGCACCTTCCGCTGCTTAGAAACATGAACCGTAGTGGACTTCGATGTTTCAACCTGAAGCCAGATGACGCGCTAATTGGTGCAGTTCTGGCAAATGAAGATGAAGACTTGGTATTGGTTTCGAGATTAGGCATGTCTATTAGGTTTAAATCGTCAGAAATAAGACCTCGTCAACGTGCTGCTGGCGGGATGAAGGGTATGGCTGTTCAGGTGAAGGATGCAGTTGTATCAATGAATGTTGTTGACGATGAAGGATATTTGCTTGTCGTCGGGCAAAAAGGTGTTGGGAAGCTTTCTCTTCTACGACACTACACTCAGCAAAGGCGTGGCGGTAAGGGTTTGATAACGCTCAAAACGCAGAGTAAAAAACTTAAGAATAACTACGTAGCTGATTCGGCTGTGGTTAGCGAGGATGTCCGAAAAGACTCGACAGGTATGTTGGTGTTAGTCACTGAAAAGGCTCAGGTAATACGCACTAATCTAGGTGAGATAGCCTCAACGGGTAGAAATACTTCAGGTGTTTGGATACAAAAACCCCAATCGGGTGACAGAATTTCGGCAATCCGTGTGATTGGAGAACGCCGACAAGCTGGCTCGGAGATTGATCTTTCTAAACTTGAAAATGGTGCGGATAGTGAAGCACTCGATGAAGGCGAATCTGAAACTGAAGTTTCTTCTGAGGTCTAGTCGAGAGTTCTGTATCGCAGTTTAATTTTGGGCTATTGTGGCGGGCGATAATTTTCATCTAAATAATGTTGGAACGCGCTGGTTTTTTGTGCGTAGCTCCTCACAATTAGATCATGCTTAAGGTGATTGGTCAGCGCGTTGTAAAACACAAATACATAGTTCTGGCACTGTGGTTCATCGTTGTTGCGGCCGCATTTCCGTTTGCTCCTCGGGCGCAAGAGTTCTTAAAGCCAGGCGGATTCTCAAATGAGTCATTCCCATCGGCGCAAGCTAGACGAGTGCTCCAAGAACGCCTTGAAATATCGACTCTGTCGATAGATTTTGTGTTCATACATCCGGAATGGTCGCCCTTTGATCCGAGATTTTCTTCTGCGGTTGACACAGCCTTAGAGGGGCTTATTGGGTACGATGAAGTGTCCTATATCGTCACTCATTTGGACGATCCAGAGAGAGCTTCCTCATTCAGTAATACAGTTCACGTCACAGCGGGCTTGAATGTCGAGTTAGAAGACTCGGTGGCGTTCCTCCAAACGGTGACGGATAAGGTCGATTCCGGCCCTCTAGAGCTTATTATCACTGGAGGTCCTGCACTGTACCGTGATATTTCATTAGCGAGTGAAGACGACCTTCGTCGTAGTGAGGCTGTTGCATTTCCAATTGCTACTCTTACGCTTTTTCTTGTATTTGGCACCCTAGTTGCTGCGTTACTGCCGATAGCAGTCGGTGGCGGTGGCGTAGTGGTTGGGTTATCAATTGTTTTCTTTCTCTCTCATAACGTAGATATGTCTGTCTTTGCTTTGAACATCGTCACTTTGCTTGGTATCGGCATAGGCATTGATTATTCTTTGTTTTACACCTCTAGATTCAAGGAGGAATTACGTGCAGGCAAGTCGGTGGATAGTGCTGTTATAGGTGCTCAGTCTCACGCTGGAAAGGCGATACTTTTTTCGGCTGTTACAAGCTTAATTGGCCTATTTAGCCTTGTTGCGTTTGATGTGATGATGCTGCGCTCGGTAGGTATTGGTGCAGTTGCAGTTATATTCGCTGCACTGTTGGCTGCGCTTACATTGATGCCGGCTTTACTTGCCATTTTAGGACATAGGGTTAATCGATTTCGCGTTGGGCCCGACTGGGCCCAAAGAGGGATCTTTTGGGTTCCACTTTCTAATTGGGTTATGAAGCGGCCTTGGCTGGTATTAATTCCGACTTCAACCTTGCTGGTGTTGCTTGCAGTCCCGGCACTATCCATGCGTTTGGGAACGGTTGATGCAACAATGCTGCCCAACTCTTTGGAATCTCGTCGTGGTTTTGATGTTTTAAGAAATGAATTTGGATTTGCCCTTGAGACTGTTATCCCTGTTGCATATACGTTTGAAGGAAATCCTTTCAGTAGAACCTATCTTGCTAATGCCTATGACGTGGGCCATGAGTTAGAACGACTAGACGGGGTGACTCATGTTTCTAGCATAGTTACATTGGATACAGCGTTAGGTCCCGATCAATATGAACTGTTGTATCAACACCCTGAATCAATAACTGATGCGACTGTTGCAAGGTTGGTGCGTGAAACTGTCCGAGATGGAGCAATCCTTTTTCTTGTGCACAGTGATCTTCATCCATTTTGGCCTGAAACCCGTCAACTTGTAACGGAAATCCGAGCACTAAGATTATCTGGGGATGAGCAGGGAGAGCTTCATGTAAATGGCGGCGCAAGTGAAATCACGGACATCATTAATGCCCTGTATGGGAAGTTCCCCTATATTGCAGCGGCAGTACTTGGCATTACGTATCTTTCCCTTATGGTTTTGTTTAGATCGGTCATATTGCCTCTGAAAGCCGTTGTTCTCAATGTACTGTCTATACTCGCCAGTTACGGTGCATTGGTGTTCGTATTTCAGCAAGGTCACTTCAGCGGGATCCTTAATTTTCAGGCAATGGGTGTGATCGAAGCGACTTTGCCGATAATCTTGTTTGCGATTATCTTCGGGCTAAGTATGGATTATGAAATTTTTCTATTGTCCAGGGTGTCGGAATCTTACAAGCGAACTGGCAACAATAGTGCCAGTATCGTTGAAGGGTTGCAGAAAAGTGGGCTCATCATTACTGGTGCAGCGGCAATATTAATTGTAGTAGCAGGCAGTTTTGTGCTCGCAAATGTGGTGGTTGTTAAGGCCATTGGTCTAGGCCTAGCTATTGCTGTTTTAGTTGATGTCACATTGGTGCGCGCTTTAGTTGCCCCGGCACTGATGCGAATTGCCGGGGAATGGAATTGGTGGCTGCCCTCATGGCTTGATCGGATATTACCCGAGGTTGGTCATGAAGGATAAATTATTTTTCGGAGATCTTCTCAACTACCATAAATTTACTGTTTTGATTGCACTGTTGGTACTGCTATCCGGCTGTGTTAAATCTGTGGATCCTAGACCCATTCCATCGGGAGTCATTCCAGATCCGTCTCCTACTCCATATAACTTGGATTTTAGAATTCTAGAAGGCGAGCCGAATGATGAGCAAGATCATGATTCGAGACTCGAATGGTGGTATCACTCTGGGCATTTGAAAACCGCGGACGAAAGAGAGTTCGGATTTCATTTTGTAGTGTTTAAATCCGATGATGGATTGAGTGAACCGAAACTATTAGCGCAATTGGCAATTACCGATGTCGAGACTGGTAAACATTACGAAACATCAAGGGCTGTGGCTAGTCTTGACAAATTAGATACTCCAGGCATGTCTATTAAGATTGCCGATTGGGATTACAGTGTTTTGCCTGTTGCAGGTGGGCATGCATTTTCAGCAAATGGTGATAATTTCCATTTGACTCTTGATTTGCAAGCAACGACCCCAGTCATGCTCCATAACGAAATTGGCTGGCTTCCAACTGAAATTGGATCGACTTATTATTACTCGTGGCCCCGTCAAGTGGCAGTTGGTGAATTGAATCTGCATGGCGAAAATTTTCAAGTCAGCGGTTTAGGCTGGTTCGACCATCAGTGGGGGGATTTTTTTGTTTTGGGAAAGCCGTCTGGATGGCAATGGATTGCTTTACATCTCGATGACGGTGGGTCTTTGATGGTTACTGAGTTACGCGGCATTGACGGTGAGATTGAGGATATTTATGGCACTTATATGTCGCCAGACGGGGAAGTGAAAGCCCTGTATCGCGACATTGACGGTATCAGCTTCGAAAAAACAGGTGAATGGACGAGTCCCGCCACGAGCGGTACTTATCCTTCGGGTTGGGTCCTCGACATCAAATCGCTTGATATGAATCTGACTCTTGATCCGGTCGCAGATGACCAAGAGGTAACGGCAGGTCTACCGGTTGTGTCTTCTTACTGGGAAGGCAAAGTTCGTGTGTCAGGCAATCAAATCAGCAGACCAATCGAAGGTGATGGTTACGTTGAGCTCTCAGGGTTTACCGATCCTGATCCAATCGGATGGCTTGGCCAATAGGTACTTGAGTTGGTAATGAACTTTTGCATGCCAACTTTGCTGATTCGACAGATTCAAAGCTGCGCATCAGTGGAAGATATGTCTATAATTTCGTCATAGAACCTCCCATCTCAGAAGGATGACCAATTTGCAAACGGCTGAATCTATAAATCAGCTATACCGTGATGCTTGGTCCAAGTTTGCAACTGGAGTAACGGTGATAACCACGCTTGAACCGAGTGGTTCCGTGCACGGAATGACTGCAAGCAGTGTTACGTCCGTTTCATTGGACCCTCCTTTAATGTTGGTAGTAATCGGAGAAGAACGTCAGTCGCATGGATTGATTGAAACTACTGGACGTTTTGGGATGAGTATTCTTGAGGTGGGTCAGGCAGATATAGCCAAGCATTTTGCGATTCCACCTGAATCTCGCGGCAGCCTAGAATCTGAACACATCACCACTCTTTCTAAGTCTCCAGTTATAAAGGGTTCAATCGCTTCGATGGACTGTAGTGTTATAGCTGGTCATAAAGCAGGAGACCATACGGTCTTTATCGGCGAGATAGAGGCGATAATGGTTGGTGATGGCGCTCCACTGGTTTGGCTTGAGCGTCAATTTGGCAGGTTCTCGAGTCAGAATCTTCAGCAACATTAGGTCTAGGTTTTTTTTGCGTATTGCCGCAATTTCAGTAGCCCCGTTGTTTCCTAATAGTGTTTTTGGGGGATCTCAGAAGATCCTTAATGATGTCGCGGATGGGCTTAATCGAATGGGGCATGACGTTCAACTTTGGTGCACTCGAACTGGAAAACATACTTGTCAATTTGAAATAAATGGAGTTCCAGTTCACCCCGAGTTGCGACTTCGTGGCACATTTCCTGCGACTCACCAGGTCTCACCAATCGATCTGGCGAACACGTCAAAGGCACTTTTTGATGCTGGTTCCTGGGCCCATAGGGTATATCTTCATGCTGATGCTATTTATATGAGACATGCTTTAAACGACTGTGAAATTGTTAGGTCAATTCACGATTTCACCTATGAGGAGGCATTACTTTCCGCTCTGACATTGCCTGCTGATTTGACTATAGTCCCAAGTGACTATCTAAAACGGTGCATTGAAACAGCCATAGCGATATCAGGGCGCAAAACAGTAGAGCCGATCGTGACGGTACCAAATGGAATCCAAGTCCCCGATACGATACCCAGACCTCGGCTGCCAGAGGAACTTAGGTCACGGCAAGATAATGATCTGATTCTTTTATTTCCTCATCGTCCGATACTAAATAAAGGCGTTTCCGAGGCGATTCAAACCGCAGTTGAGGTGCAAAAATTAATCCCCACTCGCAAAGTCAGATTGTTGATGCCTGCATATCCTTCAGACTCTGCTCTGGATGATATGGCTGATACGGTGAGTCAAATACAGGATTTATCTAGGGATTTTCATGCACAGGAGATTGTTGAACTTCACCGATGGATTGGGTCTGAGGAGATTTCAAATTACTATGCTGCCGGTGACGTAACGCTTTGCCTGGGATCATTTATCGAATCTTTTGGGCTGACACCTATCGAATCAATCGCAAATGGTACGCCCGCCGTATGCGCTCGCGTTGGGGCATTTAGGAATTTCACTGATATCGATGGCATAAATCTTGTCGCTTACGGAGATATCGCATCTGCGGCGGAATTCACCGTTAAGGCATTGAGCATACCTAAAGCATCTATGACTGCAGGCAAGGAGCAAATCTCTGCACAATATTCATTTGAATCGATGATTGAGGGTTATGAATCTGCGATCACGAAACCGTTGTCTGGTCAGCGATCAGTTAAGTTGGAAAGAGATGGTTCCCTGGATTTGGCTCCGTGGTGTGATGTGCAAGAGCAATTTATTTTTAACGATTACTCCGGAGAGGCTGGATTTTATCCACGGCTATCACAGTTGTTAAACACGCACGATAACCGCGTCCAGGCCAAACTTCCAGATAATAGTTCTGGGCTAGAGTTAGAAATAGAGGCAGCTCAGAGAGAAGGATTAATTGTTCCCTCTTACCGTATCGAGTAGATGTTGACGAAGCGATTCTCCACTTATCGCTTCGATAGCAGAATGTACATTAATGGTGAATGGTGAGCTAAATTCGCCAAAAATGAAATTGACCCTGCCTATTACAAATTATTAGAATAGTAAGGTTAGGTAGCGAACGGATGAAAAACTAATGACCATAGATTACGCAATTATCAACACAGGCGGTAAGCAGTACCGAGTTCGCGAAGGCGATACGGTATCTGTGGAAACGTTGGATGGCGAAATAGGATCAGATTTCATATTTGATCGTGTGTTGATGACATCAATAAATGGGAAACTCACGATCGGCGCTCCTGCTGTTGAAGGTGCAAAGGTTGTCGGTCATATCGAGGAACATGGTAAGGCAGATAAGGTCATAGCCTTACGATACAAGAACAAGACGCGTCAGCGTGTGAAACGTGGTCATCGCCAACCCTTTACTTCAGTTACTATCAAGACAATTTCAGTAAAATAGTTCTCGTTAGTATTCTCGCAGAGAATTGGAATTTTAAATGGCACATAAAAAAGGTGGCGGGACTTCTCGAAACGGTCGAGATAGTGCAGGCAAGCGACTTGGTGTTAAGACATTTGCCGGTGAACAGGTGGTCGCTGGATCTATTATTGTTCGACAACGTGGCACAAAATTCCACACTGGAGACAATGTAGGTATCGGTCGTGACCACACCATTTACTCATTAATCGACGGAGTGGTTAGATTCGATCACGCTCGCAAAGATACGAAGCGAGTTAACGTTGATCCATCTGTTTCTTAGCCGGGTAACAAAAATATGAAAGCCAACATACATCCGTCATATCACAAAAGCGCCACAGTGAATTGTGCGTGCGGGAATTCTTGGGAAGTCGGTTCCACCCGAGAAAGCCTACGAACCGAAATCTGCAGCAAATGCCATCCTTTTTGGACTGGTGAACAGCGAATCGTCGACACCGAAGGTCGTGTTGAACGCATGATGCGTCGATACAATCTTGGCGGTTCTACGGATAAGAGCTAAATAGTTTTTGTCAAAACCTCCAGTTCTATATGGCGGTCAGGCGGTAATCGAGGGTGTGATGATCCGGGGGCAGAGCCGCGCTGCTTTGGCGGTGCGACGGCCTGATGGAGTAATTGTTCGTCGTTCTATCCCTCTTGAAAGCTGGGCCAACTCGTCACTTCGTAAGATAGCGTTTCTCAGAGGGGTGCTGGTTCTTTTAGAAACTCTCATTGTTGGTATGAAATCTTTAACTATTTCAGCCAATGAATCTGCTGCTGAAGAAGACGAGATAAAAGATCAGGAGTTTTCTTCGCTCGCTATGGCCGGGTTGCTCACTGTTTCAATAACACTTGGAATAGTTGTGTTTTTTCTTATTCCAGTGTTCGTATCACGTCTAGTTGAAAACGTCGGCGCCAATAATTTCACAGCAAATATTGTGGAGGGTGGTATTCGATTTGGTCTGTTCATAGCGTACGTATGGCTAATTGGTCGGATGGACGACATAAAACGCGTGTTTGGTTATCACGGAGCCGAGCACATGGTCGTTCATGCCCATGAGGCTGGTGAGCCATTAACCATCGACTCAGTCAGGCGTTTTCCACCAGCTCACCCACGCTGTGGGACTTCATTTTTGATGACCGTAGTTCTTGTTTCTATCATCATGTTCATGTTTTTCCCGAGGGACCCTTTTTGGGTTTTGTTAGTTTCAAGAATCGTACTGATTCCAATTATCGCTGGGATGAGCTACGAGTTTATTCGTTATGCTGGGACCCATCAGGGCAATGTGTTGGTTAGGGTATCCAGTTACCCAAATATTTTGCTCCAGGATTTAACCACTCGCCAGCCAGACAACGGCATGATGGAGGTTGCCTTAGTAGCCATTGAATACGCTATGGCTCTCGATGAGGGTCGCGCTATTCCGAGTGATAATGCTTCACAATTGTCCTCAGATCCATTTGACCCTGCCGACGGTGTTCTAGCGAACGGATCAGAGTCGGATTCGAAGATCAAAACGCCCGATACTTAGCCGCGGCGCTTTGCAAGTACTTCCCATACTTGCTCGGCTGGTATATCTAGCGAAACCAGCAGTACCATACAGTGATATAACAAGTCACCCATCTCGTTAGCTACATCATCTAACGTTTGATTTACAGATGCAATCGCAGTCTCTCCCGCTTCTTCTACGATCTTTTGGGCCACACGACCAGTACCTTCTTTTAGAAGCTCAACCGTGTAAGAGCCTTCAGGTTTGTCATTCGAGCGTTGTTTGATTACATCAATTAACTCAGCTAGGATCCCAGGACCGAGATTATTGGATATGCCCTCGGTGTCTAGGGAGTCTTTATTCATTACGCCGGAGTCGAAGCAGGATTTCGATCCAGTGTGACATGCGGAACCTGATGGGTTTACCTTAACTAGAACGGTATCGTTATCGCAATCGTGTTCAACTTGCACAACTTTGAGGAAATTCCCTGAAGTTTCGCCCTTGTGCCACAATTCTTGACGGCTGCGTGAGTAAAACCATGCGTCTGGTCCTGCCAGTGTGCGTTTCAACGCTTCAGCATTCATGTATGCATGCATCAAAACGCGATCTGAGCTTGCATCTTGGACAATTGCCGGTAACAGCCCTCGGTCGTCTAGCTGAATCATTTTAGGATTTCCTCATGTGTCAATTGGTGTGGGATAGCCTGATGGTAGGTTAGACCAACAGGGTTCGACTTACCCGCCGATATGTTCGAGTATCGCGGATAGTTCTCGTAGATCGGTGATTTCAATATCTGGAACAGGTTCACGATCTATCTTCGTCCCGTTTCTATTTATCCAAACTGTGGTTGCTCCTGAACGGTAACCTCCAAGGACATCATCGAATAATTGGTCGCCGACATACCAGGTTTTATTTGCGTCGGTTTCAAGACCAGCATAGAGGTGATGAAATGCAGCTAGTGCTGGCTTGTATACCTGTGCTGATTGTGAACTGGCGACAAAGTCAAATTTGAGTCCCTCGCTTGCAAGCAGCGGTAACAGTCCTTCATCGTCTGCGTTAGAAAAAACCCCGAGTTTGACTCTGCCTGTTAATAGGTCAAGGGCTTCTAACGTCTCCGGATATATTGGTCTGTCTGTCATATGTAAAGACGCTCGATCACCTGCTGCCTTTGCATCTGCATTGACACCGATGTCTTTGAATACCTTCTCAAAGCACTCGGTCCAAGCTTGTCGGTAAGACTTGAAGGGTGGGCTGTTAAATGGTCTTCCTAGATCAGTTCGAATATTACGGAAGTTGACTTCGTATTTTCTCCAGCGAGTCCAGAATTCTTCAGCGGTAAGTGGAAGTTTTTGGGTTTTGATAATTTCATCAAATGTGGTCTTCCAGTCATCATGGGAGTTGTCGAACAGTGTTCGGTAACAATCAAATGCAATTGCTTGGGGTAGTTTGGGTGTTCCTGATCTCAGAGTAATTGCCATTACTCGACCTTTCGTACTGGAATGCCGCGACTTTCAAGATAAGACTTTACTTCTGAAACTCTAAGTTCCCCGAAGTGAAACAGAGACGCAGCTAAAACAGCGTCCGATTTACCGTAAACCAATGCGTCGTAGAAGTGCTCCAAAGCACCAGCACCACCGCTAGCTATCACGGGAACAGTCACGGAGTCTGCAATTTGGGATAGGACATTATTATCATAGCCTGTCTTTTGACCATCGGCATCCATGCTCGTAACGAGCAGTTCACCTGCTCCGCATTCGGTAGCTTTTCTTGCCCATTGGGTAGCATCGAGTGTGGTGGGCTTGCGTCCACCGTGGGTGTAAACCTGCCACGAAATACCTTCTGCTATTTCCGAGGCGTTGTTGCGTTTTGTGGTTTCGTCACTGTTTCTCTTCACATCCATCGCCAAAACTACGCATTGCGATCCGAATTCTTTTGCACATTCTTCAATTAATTGAGGATTTATGACAGCGGCGCTATTGATAGAAACTTTGTCAGCTCCAGCTTCAAGCATTTTTCGCATATCATCGACGGAACGAATACCGCCGCCGACGGTCAGCGGTATGAAAACCTCGGAGGAAACTTTTTCCACTACATCGACCATGGTATTTCGCTCATCAGAAGACGCGGTGATATCGAGGAATACCAATTCATCTGCACCTTCGGCGTTATAAAACGCTGCAAGTGCAGCAGGATCCCCAGCATCTTGAATATCTACAAAACTGACGCCTTTCACTACGCGGCCAGCATCGACGTCTAGGCATGGAATGATACGGCGCGTCAACATCGCTGAATCTCCGTTCTACTTACGGGCGACGATGATGTATCGGTGGGGAGTCAGTTGGCGAGAGGTAAGAGTGGTGAAGCCAAGAGCTTCCACGGCTTTTCTCAAATTCTCTTGGGCTAATCGTCTTGAAGCCGCAGGTCCGACTAGAGGTTTACCTTTTATAGGAAGCCACTCTACGATTGACATCCAACCCGATTTTTTTAACAGCCTAGCGCCTTCTTTGATTAAGGTCTTTGGGCGATTTGCCTCGTTCAATACGTTTGAAAACACGACACCATCTAGCGATTCATCATCCATCGGTACGCTATTTTCTTGCGAGACCAGTGTTTGAATGTTGCCGAGTCTGGCAGTTTTTCCTTGGGCCTCGACGTGCTCCAGCATTTCTTTTTGTACGTCAATGGCGTAACAGGTCCCCATGTATAGATATTTCGCTATGGGAATTGATAGCCATCCGGGACCAGAGCCGATATCAGCAACCTTGTGATCTGCATGTATGGGAACCAATGCGATCATTGATTGTGGATCGTACGTTTCCTCAAGAGTCGGGTTTAGCAGAGCATTCACTTTACTTACCGAAGTTTTTGTTGGCATTCGTTTCTATTCCGTTCGAACATTTCATCTGTACCGCTTTATTTGCCATTTAGTTTCATGGAATCAATTGTTTTTATGGCATGCCTTAAATCTAGCGCACCAGAGTAAATTGCCATGCCCGAAATGGCACCTTCTACACCTATCTTTGACAGATGGACTAGATCTTCCAGGGAAGCTATTCCACCAGCGACAATAATAGGATATCGCAGGTTGTTCTTTAGTTCGGTAATTGCAGCAAAATTTGGATGCCCCATTGTGCCGTCTCTGTTGGTGTCCGTGTAGATAAATCTCCGAACTCCACGATTGGCCATTTGGTTTGCGAGATTGATAGCGGACTCTTTCGTTTGTTCCATCCAACCATGAGTCTGGACTATGCCATCCTTAGCATCGATGCCGACAATAATGTGATCGCTACCAAGATCATCAACAGCGGCCTCAACTTCATCCGGGGCTTCAATAGCTGCCGTTCCAATAATTACTCGGTCAACACCCATATCTAGGATCTTGCGGGCTTCAGCAGCGTCTCTTATTCCACCACCCAGTTGAATCGGTATATCGATAGCTTTCGCAATCGCTGAAACAGCATCTTTATTACCCCGCACTCCATCTCTGGCTCCGTCGAGGTCAACAATGTGCATTCTGCGCGCACCTTGGTCGGCCCATTTTTTAGCCACAGCGACGGGATCATCGTCAAACACTGTTTCTTTTTCGTAGTCACCTTGGATTAGACGTACGCATAATCCGTTTCTTAGGTCGATTGCGGGGAGGATATCCATTCAATTTGCCATTGGCTGATTTTCGTTATTTTTCGTAGAAAAACATAGGTTGAAAAAGTTTTTGTAAATTTGGAGACCAATGGAACCACTTTTTTCAGGGTGGAACTGGGTTCCGATAACATTTCTTCGGACAACCGCAGCACAGACTTCAACTCCATAGTTAGCGGTGGCTGCGACTTCTGATTGCTCATCCGGAACACAACGATATGAGTGAACAAAATAGAAATGAGAACCTTGTGGTATTCCTCTGAAAATAGGATTTCTTTCCGTTTCGCCATGAGTGAAATGTACTTCGTTCCATCCGATGTGGGGAACTTTCATCTTGTTGCCAAGTTTGTCTTTCATTCCTGGTGGAATGAGTTTGACGCTTCCCTGTACGAGACCGAGGCCTGGTAAATCACCTTCTTCAGAGCTGTTAAACAAAACCTGTAGTCCGATGCAAATGCATAGGAGTGGTCTTCCTGAAGCAGCGAACTGTTTCACTGGATCAGTTAATCTCAGGGAATTCAAAGCTGTCATCACTGCGTCGCTCGCTCCTACGCCCGGTAAAACAGCGGCATCGGCTGATGCCAGTTCTTCTGGATCCGATGTAATGACTGGATTTGCCCCAACTTTTCTTAGAGCCTTATCAACACTGTGCACATTAGCCGCACGGGTGTTGATAATGACAATTTTCGGGGCCAGAAAGCTTTCAGTCATAAGTATGATTTAACATGAATTTACGCGAAGTTATTTTTAGTTTGCCTTATTGATTGTAGTTCGTAATTTCTTAAATCACTGTTTTATAGACAAAATTTATGGCAAAATTTTTGCGTGAAAGTCCGATACACGCGAGAATAGAGTCGAAATAGTTAAATAGCACAGCAGGTGAAGAATTCATGACGACAATGTCGCCGCAGCATTCTGTACCAATCAACACGATTCAGATTACGGAAAAAGCAGCCAGCAAAGTAAGGCAGTTCGCTGCTGATAAAGGCATGGTGAAATTTGGCCTTAAGGTTGCAGTTAAGGGTGGTGGTTGTTCGGGGTTGACGTACGTGTTGGAAATCGTGGATGGCCCTGAACCTGATGATAAGTTGATAGAACATCACGGGGTTGAAGTTTACGTCCCCAAAAAGGCATTCGTGTTTCTTGCCGGTACTGTGCTGGATTTTTCAGATGGGTTGAATGGCAAGGGATTTGAATTTGCCAATCCTAATGCTGCTAAAACTTGCGGGTGCGGCACCTCTTTCTCGGTTTAATTTCGGTCAATCCTTTCAGTAAGCGGTTTGAGTTGCGGATTGATTCTTTGTATGCAGTGTCCAATCATCTATGTTTGATGGAAATCATAACCAGTTAAACGCTTTTGAAAAAGGGTGTGCGATAGTTCGTTGGGTTAAACCGACGATTATCAAGATGGTGGGCGGAGATGCCCTAGATCTTCTTCATCGGCTCACGACCAAAGAATTGTTGACTGTTACCCCAGGTACAGCTCGTCGGACTGTACTAACTTCGAATCGGGGTCGAGTTATAGACGTATTTCTCGTTGCACACGCTTCTGAAAATACATTGCTTCTGATTTCGGACTCAAAGGATCCAACGAGGACGATCTCCGCAATAGATTATTTTACAATCGCTGAAGATTCCGAGCTAAAAGATCTTTCCGAATCCTACGCTAGGATTTCATTAATTGGTCCAAAAACCCGTGAAGTTGTGGCGTCAGTATTAGGGATCAACATTGATTCCGACAAAGTGCTAAGTATGGATTATCACGGTTCAGAAGTGACGTTTTCTTCAGATACCTCACGTGGTGTTATCTGGGTAGATGTTGTAATTGATTCGCCTGAGGTGGGCTTAGTGTCGGAATTGCTATCAGCTGGTGCAGTCGAGACCAATTCGGATAATTTTGAGTTATTTCGAGTATTGCATGAAATACCCGGTTGGGATTGTGAATACGGTGACCATGCCAATCCTATAGAAGCAGGGCTTTACTCTCTTATAGATTTCGATAAAGGTTGTTATGTCGGTCAAGAAGTGATCGCCAGGCTTGATACCTATGACAAGGTACAACGTAGTGTTAAAGTACTGGAATCGAAGTCACCGCTCGCAAAAGGCGCCAAGCTCACTTCAGGATCTAAATTGGCGGGTATTGTGACGAGTCCTTCTTCATTGGCTAGCCTTGATGGACGTTACTTGAGTCTGGCGTTAGTCCGAAAATCATTCTGTAAAACAGCGTCAGTTGTGGACTCCCAAGGTATCTCAGCGGTGGTTCGTTAATCGGATTATTCGTGTCGTAAAGTTTCTCCACCATCGACGACGATCACTTGCCCTCGGATCATTTCTGCGTCAGAACTGCATAGCATAGCGACAACGTTCGAGACGTCTTCAGGGGTGATTGTTCTCCCTGCAGGGGTTGGGCGAGATGCAATATCTCTTATTCCGAGTTGATCGGGGAATGCATTCAGAGCTTCTGTCATTACGAACCCCGGAGAAACGGTGTTCACGGCAATGCCCTTCGGACCTAGTTCTACAGCTAGATAACGAGTTACAGCCTCTATAGCTGCTTTTGATACGCCTACTGCGAAATAGGCTGGTAATACCCAAGTTGATCCAGGACTTGAGATATTGATTATCCTGCCGCCATCTGGCATTAGCCTAGATGCTGCTACAGAAAGCATCCAAGGACCACGCGCGTTTATATTCATAGTCCAGTCCCAGTGCTTCACCGAAAGTTCAGTAGTTGGGCGCATAACGCCTGAAGCGGCATTATTAACCAAGATATCCAGTTGACCAAATTGTTTTTCGATTTTACTGACCAATGAATCGATTGCAGCTTCTTCTCCAACGTGGGCCTTTATACGGGTTGTTTTAATACCCTGTAGCTTTAGTTCCTCTACCGTAGTTTTAGCGGCTTCATGATTTTTAAGGTAATTAATAATCACCGTGGCTCCACGACGACCTAACTCCAAAGCGATGGATTTGCCGATTCCGCGGGAACCGCCGGTTACCAATGCTATTTTCCCCGAAAGATTTTGGCTAATTGTCAAGGATTTGATCCGTGTTTAATTCGAGGCGTTGCTCGATTAACTAGTAGCAGCGTTCGGTTTGCATTAAGTTTGAGGGTTAAATTGCCATTCCGCCATCGACGCGTATGATATCGCCTGTGATGTACTGAGCTTCATCAGTTGTCAGAAACACTATTGTAGGTGCTACTTCGTCTGGTTCCCCAAACCGTCCTTGGGGGATCCATGTCATAACTGTATCTCGCTGCTTGTCAGAAATATCCGCTGAAGTTGCAGTTGTGATGTATCCAGGAGCGACGACATTCACAGTTATTCCTCTAGTAGCAACTTCTTTTGCGATCGATTGAGTGAAGCCGAGTACAGCTGCTTTGGAAGCCGAGTAGTTGGACTGGCCTATGTTACCTCTCATACCGACCACCGAAGAAACATTAACAATTCGACCCCA
>ENA-UPTF01001155-UPTF01001155.1-marine-metagenome-genome-assembly--contig:-NODE-1155-length-17090-cov-12.003997_pt1 | contig 17090 bp, 20 predicted proteins | sample MGYA00238166_ERZ767019 | MGnify/ENA primary metagenome ERZ767019 (study PRJEB28930, sample SAMN06266391) | marine metagenome | isolation source: Sea water from 250 m depth | place: Atlantic Ocean...
TGGATTTGGGATAGTCTAGACAGAACTATTTTTACTGCAATTAAATTTTCATTCCCTGCAAGATTTGTAAGTCCATTTGGATTTTTGGGAATGTTAACTTTCATCACATTTATTATTCTAGGAGTGTCTGGCGCACTTTTGATGTTCTATTATGAACCAATACTCGATAGAGCATGGGATAGTGTAGAATTTATCAATAACGATGTTCCTTTTGGTTTTCATATTCGTAACATTCACTATCATGGTTCAAATGCAATGGTAATGCTTGCAATACTTCACATGTACTATCAATATTTTAGTGGACGTTACAAGATTAGAAATGAAATTCTTTGGGTAACAGGAGTTATTTTAGGAACGGTAACAATTCTAGAAGCATTTACTGGATATGATATAATTTTCAGTGAAAGAGCAGAACTTGCAATTAGTATTGCAGCATCACTTACAAACTCAATTCCAGTAGCAGGGCCGTTAATACGTGACATGGCGTTTGGAAATGGGTTCCATGACTTTGTACTGCGGTTCTATACTCAACATGTGTTTATTCTTCCAATTGTAATGCTTGGTCTAATGGCAGTTCATTTCCCAAGATTCTTAGTATTTGATGTACCAATGGTGATGGCAATATCTGGTGCTATTCTAATTACTGGCGGAGTTTTTCCAGTTGATCTCGGATTTAAATTCCAACCGACGGTACCGCCTGGAATTACTGTTCCGGAATGGTATCTGACAGGACTTTATGCATTTCTGCGGACGCAATATGATAAGTTTGTAACCGGCGTACTATGGCCAGGACTGTTCATACTGGCGCTGTTAGTGATTCCGTTTGTAGACAGATACAAAAAGTTCTCATGGAAAGATAAACCACTAATTACTGCATTTGGAATTGTGGGAATTGCTCAAATCTTAGTTACTACGTATTGGGGATTCTATATTCCACCAGATTCAACTTTGCCTTTAGTTGAGAGACTGGTAATAGATCCAATTTTCCTCTACACCGTAATGATTTTGCTGGTTCCATTAGGAATTGGATTTAGTTACATGATGATTTATCTTGCCAAAGAAGCAGAAAGAAAGGCCAAGCTTGCAAAAGAAAAAGGACCTCAAAAAATCGCAAGAATTGAGTTCTCTGAGAAATGGATTAACTGGGTAATTATAGCCTTAATTGCATTTATGGTATTCCTGAATATTGCTGCATATAATGCGGCAATTACTGGAATGAAGAATATGGGACTATTCCTTGCAGGTCTGATATTGATTGTATTTGCTGGCATGTTCCATGTCTATAGATATTCTATGGCTCAAGCACAGAAAGCACCTCCACCACCAGGAGTAAAAGGTAAAGTTACATCAAAGGCAATTGTTGGAAAAGACACAAAAGAATTACCTACAAATGATAGTTCAGATAAACCACCTGAAGAGAATATACAAGAAAAGGAGTCTTTCATTAAAGAACTCGAAAAAAAGGATATTCATGTACCACCACCACAAGCTCCAGAAATTCAATCAAAAAATGCTGAAATAGATTCAGAAAAAGATCCAAACACTGGAATGTCTGATCTAAAGAAACCTTAATTCTAAAACGCATTTTTTTAAAAAAGCTTTATAAGACTTTCAGAAACCATGCAAGCTGTTGAGTTCAACTGAGACATCATCTAGTCATGCATATGGAATTGGAATTATTGCAGTGATTGTTGCATTAGGCTTGACAATAGGTTGGTATACAATGTATTGGCTACCTGAAGAAAACCAGAAAGTTTTCGTAGATGAACATATTCTTCATCCAGATGGCGAGACAATCATTAACATCATTGAAGGATCATCAAGTCCTGAACAACAAGACAATTATATTCCAAAAATAGTTCAAGTGCAATTAACAATTGATAATCGTGTAATCTGGAATAATGTAGATTCTACACCACATACTGTTACTCCAGATAGTCATGATAGAGATGAAATAACTGATCCTTTTAGTGGAGAATTTGGTTCTACTGGTGTAATTATGCCTGGTGAGAGTTATGAATTTCTTTTTACTGACGCTCCCCCAAATGGTGCATGGGTAATTGAATATCATTGTGATCCACATCCATGGATGGTGGGAGTAGTTGAAATTACAAAATCTAGATTCTAACTAGAAAGAGTAGCAAAAAGCTGGTCATTTTCTACTTCTTTATGTTGCTCTATAATTGAAACTCTAAATTTTACATCATGTTCCTCTTTTGGCTCAAACTCAATTGATGCTGTAAATTCAGCTTTATTTTCAGGCATAGAGTCTTTACTTATGAAAAGTCTTGAAACATTCTGTTCAATTTTTTTTCCATTGTATGAACGCCAAACAACTAATTCATTTGTTCCAATTATCTGAGTGTTGATTACTACACCATCATACAAACCAGAATAGTTTACAGTTATGTTACCTTTAATTTCAGAATGTGGTGAAATATTCATATTTTCTAATTTAATTTCAATGTCTTTCACGATTAACAAATATTTATTTTCAATAAATAACTTATGAGAGAGCGGGCCCGAAGGGCTTCGATCCCTTGACCATTGGATTAGAAGTCCAACACTCTATCCATGCTGAGCTACAGGCCCAAAAATTAGGTCTCAGTAGCCATTTTAAGGGTTGTCACAACCAATTTTTATTATAGAGTTCTCTCTCCATCTTAAACAAATATTGTTGAGAGTAACCAGCATATTTACCAAAATACTCAACAATTTTTTGATGAATGTCATCATAACTGTTGTTTGTAATTGTTTTTGTTGTTAGTTGAAATCTATTAGAGTAGTACTTCTGTAAAATGCGTAACATCCATCTATCTAATGGAAATGCTTCAGATTTTTCAAGTGAAAATAATAAAATACAGTCAGCAACCTTATTTCCAATTCCAAGAACTTTTAGTAATTCTTGTTTTGCGTCATGATAATTCATTTTTTTCAAGTTCTCAAAATCAATCTCATTTTTTACAACCATGTCAGATGCATTTTTGATGGCCTTTGCTCTATAGCCAACCCCACAACCTAAAATCTCTGAAATTGATGCTTTTGAAATTACTTTAGCCTCAGGAAAAACAAAAAACTCTTTTGATTCAATTTTCTTTTGCCTACCGAATTTTTTACATAAATTCTGTAATCTTGTTTTAATATTTGGTATATTGGAGTTTGATGATACTATAAATGAGATATAGCATTGAAATGGGTCCTGACGTAATAATCTAATTCCAGGAAAAGTACCAAGTGCTTTTTTAACAACTTTATCTTTTTTTAGATAAGAGAGAATCTCCTCAAAATTGTCATTTTCCCTAAAAAAAATGAATTCTTTTTGATTTTTACTGAATTTTGTTGTTTTTTCATCTATTACTAGAATATTTTCACCATCTACTCCATACCATTTCTTACCTATTTTGTTCCATAGGAATACTTGACCACTATTTATTGTAGATTCAACATTTATCGCTTGAAATTTTTTATTCAATTTAGATACTTATAGTATCATCAATGCTTGGGGCAGATGCATCCAACCCAAATCTTTCATGAATTTCTTCTGCAAATCTGGTACATGATTCATTATCACCATGTACAGTCAAAACTTTTGGATTACCTTTAATGTTCTTGATCATATCAAACAAACTATCCCTGTCAGCATGACCTGAAAATTGAAACTGTTTTACTTGTGCTTCAACACGCAAATCTTTTCCTCTGGTTGAAACTTTTCCAGTTTCTAGTAATTTTTTCCCTGGTGTTCCTTCTCCTTGATACGAAACTAGGGCAATACCATTTTTATCATCAAAAGCTAATTGTTGTAAGTAATATACTGCATTTCCTCCAACTAGCATACCTGCAGGGGAAATTACAACACAGGGATCAGATAATGCCTTTTTTCTTTGGCTGTGCTCATTAATTGAGACAACTTTGTCTAAGACGGTTTTGAAGATTTCTGGTTCTTTTAGATATTCAGGATGCTTGAGTATAATCTCGTTTACTTTCAATGCCATTCCATCCATGATTATTTTATGTTTGAAATTTGCATTCTTTAATACACATGCAATTTCTTGGGATCGTTCAACAGAAAAAGATGGCACAAAAAGAGTACCTTTTCTATCCATTACCTCATTTGCAAATTCTAGAAAGTCATGCTCTGATTTACTTCTAGGAATTTGTTTTTCCTGAGAATATGTACTCTCTGTAATCAATAAATCAATTTCTCCTATATCCAAATCCGCTGGAGGTAGCATTCTTGAACCTCTAAGATTTATGTCACCTGTGTAAAATAATTTCTTTTTATTAGATTCCACCAACACAGTACTTCCTCCAAGTACATGACCTGATGAACGTAACTCAAACGTTGCATTTCCTTTAACAATTTTTTCTTTAAATCCAATTTGTTTTGCATGATGCATCATGTTATTTAGCTCCGGTAGATCAAAAGCATGAGAATTTTTTTCAATTTTGAGCATGTCATTGATAAGAAGTTGACTTAAATCAAATGTTGGTGGAGTTGCAAAAACATCACAGTTACCACTTACAAATAATGAAGGAACACATCCTGAATGATCAAGATGTGCATGTGTAATTATTACCGAATCAATATCTCTTGGTTTTACATGCAGGGGGTATGTGGGTGGGGACCCTCTAGGGCTACCAAACATTACACCATAATCTAATAATAGATTTGTACCATCACAGTTTACTTGAAAAGCTGATCGCCCAACCTCTCTTGCAGCGCCTAAAACCTTAACTTCCACTCATGTGTTTTTTAGATCTCTACCTTAAAACCTTCTTCTTGGATTCTAGTGCCCAAATAATTCCTCAGTGCATACAATTGACACAAGCTTTAATTAGTGCAACCTAACATTTGGTTAATTATGGGAAGAACTTATGCTGAATGGGAAGCTACCCAAGATAAAGCACTTGTTGCAAAGGTTCGCGCAGGCGACGAAGGTAACAAAGTCCTATTAAATCAAATTAATTGGATATGGGTTGCAAATCTTATGGCTAACAAAGCAGATCTAAATCCTTCTTCTGCAGAACTATTGGACTGGGTTACATCTGGTCAAATAGACGCAATGAGAAAATAAATAGCGTGTAATTTCACGTTTTCTTTTTGTTTTTTATTTTTTTATTAGTCTTAACTAACGATCTAAAAAATCTATAACACTGTTAAAGAATTCAATCATGGTTTAAATAGCAAATAAGAGCCAATAACTTTGATAGAAAATGCCAATAGCAATTCTTCCAGACATAGACGAACAGAGATGTATCGGATGTGCACTATGTGTAGAAATCTGTACAACTCTGGGCCCGGACGTACTCCGTGTAAAACCTGTTGAAGGTTGGAAAAGAGGTAAAGCATTTGTCTTTTATCCAGAAAGATGCATCTCAGACGGTGCATGTATTGGAGTTTGTCCAACAAAATCCATCTTTTGGATGAGACCAATGAATTACACTGCTGGTCAACCAGTACCACTTCACAAGAACGGTGTATTCATAAAAGGATGGGCAGAAGACGCTGCCTTATAGGCGGACGTTTTTCACACCTTTTTTCTTATTTTATTTTAAAAGATTTAGTTAATTGATTTCTTTTTGATGTTTTTAGGTATGAATTTTCTAAAAAATTTCAAGAACTCATCATTTTTCTGTGTGTAAACAACTTCAAAATTATTTTTTTCAAAGAATTTTTTCCATGTATCTAAAAATAAACCAAAATGTTTGGGATTGAATAAATTCCTAGCCATGACGTAGTGAGATGCAGGATAAATATCTGAAATTTCTATAGGAATAATACCTAAGAACGGATTATAGTTACAAAACTGCACTAATTCTGGCTCCTTGAATTTTGCCTTCAATGTCTTGTATTCTTTTGAAACAAATGCAGGTTTGATATTTGTATCTGGAGTAATAACCAGTATTTTTTTCTTGGTTCTGAATTTTCTTACATATTCATGGAATACTAAAATTTCTGGTCTAAACTGATCCTCTTTTGAAAACAAGAAAATTGCTTTTTGTTTGAATCTAGGTGTAGAATCAATAAAAAAGTTAGAATTTTTTGTAAGTAAATCAATTGTCTCAAATAGTTTTGGGTGAGAACGAGCTTTTTTGATTGTGTATTCCCATAATCTACCCTCTCGAATTGCCTGTTTTACTCTATTAACTTCTGCTTTTATTGAATAGAGATTGAATAATGCAATCTTATCAATACGTTCTTCTTTTTTTAATCCGAGTAATTCTTTTGGAGTGTATTTAGATGAAACTTCACAATCAAATGGGAAGTATTCAAGTTCATCCAACCTACGTGTTCCATCCTCAGTAATTACTCTATCATGTTTTGCATATAGCATGTAAGATGCTGAATCAAATGTATCACATCCTAGTGCTACTGCTAAAGGAATTGTGAGTGGGTGACCTGCACCAAAAAGATGTAATGGTATTGATGATGGAATATGTGTTTTTGCAGTTATTATCATTTCAGCAAGTAGTTTGTATTCATATGATTCCATGAATTCTACTGGGCTACCTAATGCTAACATAGGAAATTTCATTTCTACTAGAGATTTTGTAGACTTGGCAACCAAATCAAAGTGTTCGCCACCTTGAATTGGACCAATCCAAATCTGACCATTATCCTTTTTTTGTTTTAATGTTTGCTTGCAAACTTTTAATGTATGATTAACATATTCAGTTGCAAGTTTTTTTGTTAGTCCGTAACCTGTGGGCTTGTCTAATGGAATAGCAAAATCTGTTTTAATATCGATTTCAAAATTAGCCATATCTTTTGGCAACACATCTAGTTCACCATACTCTAATACTTGGTATCCACCAGAATCTGTCATAATAGATCCATTATACTTGGCTATGTCATGAATCCCTCTACGTCTTGCTTCATCACCGTAATTGTTCATTGTGATATATGCATTTGTAATAATTACATCAAAACCCATATCATGAATTTTTTTTGCAGGAATTGATTGCTTTACTGGATGTAATACTGGAACAAAAGCTGGAGTTTCTATCTTACCATGATTAGTATGGATTATACCAATTCTTCCTGCCAAATCACTATATTTTATTTCAAACAATTCGTTAGTACCAAATCCCAGTCTAATATTAAATTAATATTCAAAAAATGTCTTGAAATCATTTTTTTCTTGAATTAATGGGAGCCAATCAATGTTATCGCCATTATCACACCTATTGATTATATCATCAATTTTACTTACTATTGTTTTTGGAGTAGAATCTGTTGTATCTATCTGAAATGTTTTTTTTCGACCAAAATTAATTATTGAATCATTTGCAATTATTCCTAAAATTTCACTGCCAAGGTTATCTTTTATTTTCTTTTCAGAATATCCTCTTTTTTTGTAAATATCAAGTAGTTTGTATGGATTTTTTCTGAGTACTATTGCAGAATCAATATTTTTACTATTTACTACATATGGTGCTAAATGACCCACCACAAGTGATTTTTCTGTAATTAGACCATCAAGATATTTTTTTAGATTATTAACATCTACTTCAACTGCATCTTGAGCCTTTTCAATAATTTCTGCATTAATTGCAATTTTGTTAATGTCTAATAATTCATGTTTTTTTGACTGTAGAATCTCATTTGCTATCGTATGTTTGCCAACACCTGGATTTCCAGTTATAACTAATACCATATGGACAATTAATTTATTCCAAATTAAATTATTTCTGTAATACTAATATTCTCATATCTTTCTTAGTGAACATGCAAATTGGTCTTATTGGAAAAGCAAATGTTGGTAAATCTACATTTTTTTCTGCAGCAACAGAAACTATGGTTCAAAGTGGAAATTTTCCATTTACAACAATTGAACCAAATATTGGTGTGGCACATGTCAAAACTGATTGTGCCTGTAAAAATCTGAAATCTAGATGTGGAAACAGTTCATGTTTTGAAGGAATTCGATTTGTTCCTATAAAATTAATTGATGTAGCTGGATTAGTACCAGGTGCACATGAAGGAAAGGGGCTTGGAAACCAATTTCTGACTGATGCAATGCAAGCTGATGCATTAGTACATGTTGTAGATATTTCTGGTTCTACTGACATTCAAGGACAACCAGTAAGTATTGGAACACATGATCCGTTAGAGGATATAAAATTTGTAGAGGAAGAGTTTGATTTATGGTTCAAACAGATTCTTGATAGAGAATGGCCTAAATTGATAAAAGAAATTGAACAAAAACGAACAAAGATTTCTGAAGGTCTTACGCATAGATTTACTGGTTTGGGTATTAACGAATCACAAGTTGATAAAATTTTAAATTCACTTTCATTAAAAACAAAAAAACTTACCGAGTGGTCAGATTCAGACATAGTGAATTTTTTAAAATCTTTAAGAAAGCTTTCCAAACCAATGTTAGTTGCATCTAATAAAGCAGATTTATGTGAAGAATTAGATATAATTAAAAAGATATCAGAAAATTTTACAACTATTCCCTGTAGTGCTGAAACTGAACTTTTGTTAAGAAAAGCCACCAAAGCAGGACTTATTGACTACATATCAGGTAATAATAATTTCAGTGGTAAACAAGAAGTAAATCTTTCAAATGAACAAAATAATGCATTACACCTTGCAAAAAATGTTTTAAATAAAATTGGTGTCACTGGGGTTCAAAAAATTCTAAATTCTGTTGTGTTTGATGTCCTAAAGATGATTGTTGTATTTCCTGTTGAGGATGATGCAAAACTTTCTAATAAAGATGGTCAGGTGTTACCAGATGCTAAATTATTATCCTCTACTTCTACTGCAAAAGACTTGGCATTTATCATTCACCAAGATATTGGTAAGGGATTTTTGCATGCAATAGATGCAAAAACAAAACAAAGAATTGGTGCAGAGCATTATTTAAAAAATGGGGATATCATAAAAATAGTCTCCACTTTAAGTAGAGGGTAGAATGATCTGTTTAGGAATTGAAAGTACTGCACACACATTTTCATGTGCAATAATTGAAAAGAAACGAAATAAAGGAAAAATATTATCTGATGTTAGAAGAATTTACAAACCTCCAGAGGGCCAAGGCATACATCCACGTGAGGCATCACGTCATCATATTGAGAATAGTTCAAGCATTCTTTCAGACTGTCTTAGTCAAGCAAAAGTAAGAATTAATGATTTAGATGCAATTGCATATGCAGGTGGGCCAGGTCTTGGTCCTTGTCTTAGAGTAGGAGCAGTTGTCGCAAGATCACTTTCTTCATATTATAAAATTCCAATTTACCCTGTGAATCATGCTATTGGGCATCTGGATCTTGGAAAATTACTTACCGGTGCAAAAAATCCTCTTGTACTTTTAGTATCTGGTGGTCACACAATGTTACTTGCATTTGTTTCTGGAAGATGGAGAGTTTTTGGTGAAACGTTAGATATTACACTTGGTCAATTGTTAGATCAGTTTGGTAGATCATTAGGTTTTGCGTCACCATGTGGAAGAAAAATTGAAGATCTTGCAACAAAATCTAGTACATATATTTCACTTCCATATACTGTGAAGGGAAATGATGTTTCATTTTCTGGGTTGTTATCTGCTACAAAAAATATTACTTCTCAAGGTATTGAAAGTGCATGTTTCTCATTACAAGAAACTGCATTTGCAATGATTGCTGAAGCTACAGAACGTGCTTTATCATTTACAGATAAAAAAGAACTTATGATAGTAGGAGGAGTAGCTGCAAACAAACGACTTGCATCAATGTTAACAAATGTTTGTAGAAGACAAAGTGCTAAATTTTTTGTAGTTCCATTGAATTATGCAGGTGATTGTGGTTCACAAATTGCCTGGACAGGAATTTTAGAATCTCAAGTAAAAAAAGGTGCTTCAATAAAAGACACATTTGTTAGACAATCATGGAGATTGGATACTGTAGATATTGATTATTGATTCTTCACATCTTCTATAGCGTCTTGTATATCCTCTAACCAACCTCCAGTTCCAAGAACACCAAACTTGTAGGTTTTTTCCCCATCATTCGTTTTTATTTTAAAACAGATTTTTTTGATAAATCTCCCTTCTTTCCAAACTTCATGAAGTTCATTAAGAGGTATATCAACAACCGTGTCACCAAGTCTCATTGAAAAATCAGCTATTCTTCCACTCCTTTTATCAAAAGCAATTCTTTTGTTTGTGAGTGTTAGTATTCCTGCACCTAGCTCATCTTCGCTGCAATCCTCTTGTTTAAGACGTTTTTCTCCCTCATCCATGATATCTTTTAATTTACAAATTAAGTTATAATTCTAATGAAATTGCTTAAAAAAGGTGCTGAGGCAGATGTCTATTTGTCATCATGGAATGGTAAAAAGGCCATATTAAAAATTAGAAAAGAGAAAACTTACAGAAATTCAGTGCTTGATAAAAGAATAAGAAAACAACGAACAATTAAAGAATCTGAAATAATCTCACAAGTGAAATCATTTGGTATTTCTACACCTTTGATTTATTTTCTTGATGTTAACAAATGTTCTATTTTGATGCAATACATAGATGGTAAGTTAGTACGTGATATGAATGAAAAAGTTATAGAGAAAACTTGTTTTGAAATTGGAAAGATTGTTGGTATTTTACATAAAAATGGTATAATGCATGGTGATCTTACTACATCAAATTTTATTTTATCGAAAAAAAAATTAATTTTAATTGATTTTGGTCTTGCAAGTAGAACTGAAAAGCCTGATGATCATGCCATAGATCTTAGACTGTTCAAAGAAATACTAAACAGTGCTCATGCTAATATATTGAACAAGTCATGGAGCAACTTCTTGAAAGGTTATTCGAAATCAGTCGGAGAAAAATATTCCAAAAAAATTATTAAATTGGTTGCAGTTATAGAGAGCCGTGGAAGGTATGCAACAGTTGTCTGAACTTTATTTTGCATCATCAAATATACATAAATTTGAAGAATCTCAAAGAATTCTTTCAAATTTAGGAGTAAACATCAACCTATTCAAAACAACATTAGAAGAAATTCAATCAGATTCTCTTAGTAAGATTGCAGAACGAAAGGCAATTGATGCCTACACTAAAGTACAAAAACCAGTTATAATAGAAGACGATGGTCTTTTTATTAATTCTCTCAATGGATTTCCAGGTCCATATTCATCTTATGTATATGACACAATTGGAAATAAAGGAATTATACGTCTATTAGAGAATACTGAACTTCGAGATGCAAAGTTTGTAGCAATTATTGCATATTGTGATGGTATTGATAATGTTCAATTATTTGAGTCTAGCATACATGGAAAAATTTCATCGTTAATTGAAAAAGGTGGATGGGGATATGATCCAATTTTCATTCCTGATGGAGAATTAAAAACATATGCAAATGTATCAAATAAAGATGAACTATCTCATAGATCAGCATCATTAAAAAAATTTTCAGAGTGGTTTATGCATAAGCACTAAGATAACGTTCTGTGAATCGTTTCTTGTTTTGTAAAACTACTATTCTAGAAATTTCACTTTCATCCATTACTTCAAATCTATCAGATTTTTTTACTATTTGTTCTGAAAACTTTCTAACATCATCCATTTCTACCATATTTTCATATTCAAGGCGATTCGTTGAACGTCCAATATGCATATAGGATTTTATCTCAATAAAATTAACATTTGATTTTTCAAATATTGATCTGTAACCTGACATCATTTTTTCCGAATCATTCCAATCTTTGATCAACGTAACCCTAAGAACTGTTCTTGTATCTAGATCTGCAAGCATCTCTAGAGTTTTATTCCATCTTTGCCATGAATCATCATACTTCGGTCTATTAATTTTAAGAAATGAATCATAATCTGATGCATTTGTTGAAAGATATAGCTGAGTTGGTAATGCATCTTCATCTGCCAGTCTTTGAATCATTTCTGGCTCTTGACCATTTGTTACAAGAAAAATTGATTTTGTGGCTTCTAATGATTTAAGATATTTTATCAAATCTGGTAGCTTTGGGTACATTGTTGGTTCACCAGAAAGTGATATAGCATAATGACTGGGAATAAGTGATTCTTCAATTTTTTGTTTATCTTGTCTTGGATCTCCAAAATGCCCCACGATTAGTTTTCTTCTTTCTTCCATTAATTTTGACATAATGTCTTTTGGTTCTGCAACTTTTTGTTCATCCATTTTTAATGAATCATAAAATTCCATTGGCCTCCAACAGTAAACACATCTGTTTTCACAGTGCATGCCTGCAGGAGAAAATTCCATGCATTTGTGTGTGGAGATTCCATAGAATTTGTGTTTGTAGCATGTACCTTCATTTTTGAATGATTTTTTTGTCCAATGACATAATTCAACAGTAGAATGATCTGCAACGCCATATTTTGCTTTTTTTAACTGCTGAACAATATTTGGTTTAATTTGTATTAATTCTGGTTCTTTTTCTACAAACTCGCCAGAACAACTCATACAAGTTTTTTTATTTTGGTTTACTTAAATCTACACTCTGAATCTGTCAAATCTAAACATTCAATGCTAATTCTAAAATTCAAGTAACACCAATAACCCTTATGACAAATTTTTTTATTTTTTTGGCCTTAGCAGTTATAATTTTTACTATTCCTACAGTTTACGCTGAAACATTTAATCAATCTATGGAAGGAGGTATGGATCTTGAGATTACTTATCCTGAGTCTGTAATGAAACAACGAACTTTTTCTATTTCAATTCTTTTACAAAATAATGGATGGGAAAATAAAGAAGATATTTCATTTGTACTAAATAATCCTGATGCAGTGTTTGTAACAGAAGGAAATGAAACAATAATGATTGATGAACTTACAACTACTAGCTCATTTGGAACTACAATTGATTATGAAGTAACTAGTAATGCAAATGAAGGAATACACTTCCTTAACATTGATTATACACAAGTACTTGTAAGTAACAATATTGAACCTATGCCATTCACACAAACTAATATTGCATTACCAATTATTGTTTCTGGCGAACCAGTTATTTCTATAGAGACTGTAACACCAGAATCAATCTTTTCGAACTCAGAGTTTACATTTGAAACTACAATCATCTCAGAAGATATAGACATCAAGGATGTTACAGTCAAGATTATTACTCCAGGCGATATAGAATTTCGTGGAGACACATCATACACAATATCTTTACTAGAAAAGATGGAACCTTATTCAGTTACTGCAGAGATGATTACTCCAATAAAGAATGTTACAATGGAGTATACAATACCAGTAAAGGTACTTGTATCATATACTGACGATCTTGATGAAGAAAAAACAGAGACACAATCAGTCCCATTACTTTTACGACCAAAAATGTTCATGGAAATTACAAACGACTTTGGAATATGGATAGGTGACTTTTTCATTGCTCCATATGTTTCGATTGGAACAATAGTAGGTATACCTGCTGGGACAATTTTATCACTCATGATTCGTCGTGCACAAAATAAAAACAAAAAGCACAAAAAATCTTAGTATTACATTTGTGTAATTCTGCAAAAAAGTGTATATTGGTGAATTTAGTCGTACTGCCATGTTAAAGACAGTAAGTGTTGCAGGTATTGAGGAACAAGGAGTTCCATTCAAGAAAGAGAGTGTAAATCTAGAAGAAGCTGCAAAAATAGTTTCTTTGGGTAACCTCACATGGATAGAGATAGTTGTAGATGATATTGTGGCTGAGACTCCAGAAATTCTTGATAGATTAGGAATTACCATGAAAGCAAGTACACTACTTTCTGGATACATTACAGAGTATGAGGACGCGGGTGACACACTTGGAATAATGGTACCATTTATTTTTACAGGGGAGAGCAGAACTCAAACATCACCATGTTTAATTTTTATGAAAAAAGATCTCATTCTAACAATACATGATGACTATGGCGGAAAGATAACAAAACTTTACAATTATACTGATACATTAATGCGAAAACTCCCTCAAGCACCTGAAAGTTGGGCAGAAAGACAGACAATGTTACTTTTTAGATTATTAGATGAAGTAAGCGAAACTAATTTTTCTGTTCTTCGTTCTATAGTAGAGCGAGCAGAGCAAGTTGAGATTGATCTTGCAGGCGCACGTCAGATAAGTCGTGATTTGTCACTTGAACTTTCAAACATGAAACGATCAGTGCTGTCTTTTCTTAACGCAGTATGGGCAACACATGATATAGTTAGAAATCTAAAGTATGGTGATCCTGATATGATATCAGACGATGATGACATACTAGAAAAATTCGAAGTCGTACTAGCAACTCTTGACAGACAGATTCAGATGGCAGAAAATGTTTTGGAAGTAATTTCAACTGGAATTACAGCAATAAACACAGAATCATCAAACCAATTAACTAAACTAATTGTTTGGCTAACGGTAGCAGCTACTGCAGTGCTTGTTCCAAACACACTTGCAACAGTTTTTGGTATACCGGATCTACACATATCATACACATGGGTTATTCCGATACTCGTTATTGCGACAGGCATTTCAGTTGTTGTAACATACAGATGGACAAAGCAGTATCGTGTATTGCCATTTGGGCGTCAAAAGCTAAAAAACATACGAGCCAAATTTCACAAGTAATCGTATACACTAAGATTAATACGGCAAATACAATCTAATTTTCTTGTGGCCTCCGTCGTACAGTGGCTAGTATAGTGGACTGTGGATCCGCGGACGGGAGTTCGATTCCCCCCGGAGGCCTCTCTTCTTTTTATCATATAATGATGAATTCTTAAAGGGTCAAAGTAGGAATCGTTTATGCAAGAAAAGTTTTCGCAGTTTGATGGTGAGAAATACATTAATCTTGAGACATACAAGAAGGACGGAACAGGAGTTAAGACTCCAGTCTGGTTTGTTACCCATAGTGACTTCATCTATATCATTACTAGAGAGATGACAGGTAAAGTCAAGAGGTTAAGTAATAACCAAAGTGTTAAGATTACGCCATGTGGGTTTAAAGGAGAGATAAAGGGTCAATGGATTTCAGGAAATGCCAAGGTTGTGTCAGGAGAAGAGGCAGAACGCGTAATTAAACTTCGAAAGAAAAAGTATGGTTTTTTTGCGAGGGCAATAGGAATATTTACGTCACAGAAAGGAAATCTCAAAGTTTATTCTATTTCTATATAATTTTATGACGACTTGTATTTGGATGATAGTATGATACAGACAAAAACTCCCTTGCCAGATATTGCTCTTGCTCTATGTCTCACGTGTTTTGGTATAAAGACAGTTGACTGAGATGAGACCGTATACACTTCGTCTTCCAACTGGACTTCATATTTTAGATTGCCAGTATCTGACAAGATGAGATTGATCTCATCTCTATCGTGTTTGTGTAATTCACTATAGTTTGGCATATCTTTTTTCGAGTCAACAAAATGTACTGCAACATGCATATCAGATTCTGGAATCATCTTCTTGTTTAGCATTGAGATACGCTTGACCGGTGCTTTGGAATGAAAGGGAATATTTGATAAAGATTCAGCAACCCCTCTTTTGATATATTTACGGTATAACCTCATAATATTGATCTATCTCTTACCGTATAAAACATGTTTTTTGGTAATATGATTTATGTTACGATGAACAGATTATGTTATGTCAAAAGATAGGACTACAGAATGGTTTGTCCCAAAGTTTGGCTCAAGAAAGTTTAGAATAAGCGTAGGCATATTATTCCTGCCATATACTAGCATAGTTACATGCTTTGCAGCATGGGGTTCACTGTCTGGGCAATTTGAGGTAGAAAGAACTATAGTGATTTGTGTGATCTACTTTTTGGCAGTAGGTATTTCCGCTCACTTTCTTGATGCAGTGGGTGGGAAGACCAAACCATGGGGGAATCTGCCAAGAAGAAGGATTGCCGCAATAGCAATTCTTACTTTGGGAATAGTATTGTCAATCGGAATATATTATGCATTTTTAGACTCTCCGTTATTATTTCCAATTGGAATAGCCGAGGCATTTTTCCTGTTTGCATATAATTTGGAGTTGTTTGGAGGAAAGTTTCACAACAACTTATCCACGCTTCTTTCATGGGCAATACTTCCTGTCTTTGCAGGCTCTGCAATTCAGACAAATTCTATATCACTGGAGGCAATTGTATTGGCTGGCATTGCTGCGGTTATAACGTACATTTTGATTACAACTTCACGGAAGTACAAAAATCTCATTATTGAAGATGGCAATTCTTCTGAAATAAGAAAAAAGGAGTTAATACTAAAAATGATTACAATTAGTGTGATTACAGCAACTGTTGTATTTGTGATCCTTAGATTCTATTTCTGATCAAATGTTGCAGAGATTATTGCAGCCGAGTTACATGTAAGGAACATTACCTTAGTTCTCATACCATACTTTTTCATCACACTCTCATAATCCACAAGCCAATTAGTTTCTCTGATAAGCTTAGGCAAGTCGATAAGTGTTTGTTTCCAGTTTGGAACCAGGTTACCAATTTTTGGCAGCACTACAAAATATGCGTTCCAAAACCATCTTACTAGTGTTCCATTTGGATAGATGAAATCATGTAGGATGATCTTTCCACCAGGTTTTAGATGCTTCAAGCAAGCCTTGACAAGTATCTCTGCATCACAGTATTTCGGAATGTATGACGATGTGATACAATCAAATTTTCGTCCAAGATCAAGCTTTTCTGCATCCTGATGTACATAAAAGATATTTGAAAATGATGTAGAATTTTGTTTTGCAACATCAATATAACCTTGCATTATGTCTACTCCTGTTACATGACTGTCTAGAAACTTCTGTGCAATCATTCTCGTCAGTATACCAGTACCACATGCAAGATCCAAAAAGGAACTCCCAGATTTAATTTCTCTTAACAGTTGTTGTTTCCACTTTGTGTCATTTCCAAATGTTGCATATGAAACAACCTTGTCATAGTTACGTGCAGTATTACCAAAGAATTTTTGTACTAAGCTTTGCGGTCTATCAATATCCATATCCTATATTAAAATTTGAGAGATTTAAACTGAATCAAACATCTCAATCATTACATAGAAGACGATATAGTATCCTACATAACTTACAGATAGTATGATACCAAGCCATAGACAATTTTTGGCTTTACAATG
>ENA-UPTF01001156-UPTF01001156.1-marine-metagenome-genome-assembly--contig:-NODE-1156-length-17090-cov-3.113031_pt1 | contig 17090 bp, 17 predicted proteins | sample MGYA00238166_ERZ767019 | MGnify/ENA primary metagenome ERZ767019 (study PRJEB28930, sample SAMN06266391) | marine metagenome | isolation source: Sea water from 250 m depth | place: Atlantic Ocean...
TTTGTGATCTTCCATTGACTAGGCGAGCAACGTTTTCAACTTTATTAGATGGACGTAATTTGAGGAGCAGCTAAATTGATCCCATGTACATGAGAGTGACTTAATGCCTAATTGACACAGACCTGACCTCATTTGGTCGGAGTGAGAGGACTTGAACCTCCGGCCCCCGCCTCCCGAAGACGGTGCTCTACCAGGCTGAGCTACACTCCGATTGAATTGGCTGACTCAAGAGACTGCAGGAGACTTCGGGTATTTTGCCTTAGTTAACCTCGTTTGTTCTATCGCATCCGCGATGTAGCAAATGTGGTTAGGTTCTCGAGCGCGTCTCGGTAAAGGTTGTCCGGGAGAGACACGAGACAATCTAACGCGAGACTGGCTTCCGCTTCAGCCCGCGATTTCGTGTAATCCAGCGCGCCGGAACTGCACACGGCGTCGATTACGGCGTTCAGATGTCGGTCAGACCGAGAATTTATTGCCTCTCGCACCAGTTTCGCTTGATCGATCGAACCTTTGTTGATTGTCGCTATAAGCGGCAATGTCACTTTTCCTTCCGCGAGGTCGTCGCCAACATTTTTTCCCATAAGCTGGCTGTCGCCAGCGTAATCTAGCCAATCGTCGACGAGTTGGTACGCAAGACCGAAATGAAGCCCAAAATCTCTAAAACCACTAATTGTGTCCGGATCGTCGTCGGAAAGGACGACAGCCGTATGCGCTGCGGCTTGAAACAACAGCGCGCTTTTACAACGGATAATCTCCAAATAGTCGGTTTCGGCGAGCTCGGCGTTACCTATGTTTTCGAGCTGAAGCACTTCCCCTTCGGCGATGACATTAGTGGCATCACTGATAATTGCCATAAGATCCATACTGTTGAGATCGACCATCAGCTGAAACGCTCTCGAGTAAAGAAAATCACCGACGAGAATACTGGGCGAGTTTCCCCATAGAGCATTAGCTGTCGCTCTCCCCCGACGCCGACCGGATCGATCAACCACGTCATCGTGAAGCAAAGTGGCGGTATGAAGAAATTCGACAAGAGTCGCTAGTCGAATGTGTTCGTCTCCTCGGTATCCGTTGGCACGAGCGGTCAATAAGACGATCAATGGCCGCAAGCGTTTTCCCCCAGAATCGACGATATATCGTCCTATCTCGCTAACCAAAGCAACATCGCTCGTTAGCTGTCGAGGAATGAGCGCGTCTACCTTGGCGAAATCGTCGCGAACTACGCTGAAGATATCGTCTAAGTCCGACCCTTTGTTGATCGGTGTAACAAGTTGCGCTACTGGGGTTGGCCCCATAAATCTCGTGCTCCAACACGCCAAGTTAACTATGTCCGATTACGGCGGAGCGCGTTGTAATCGGTTGGGCTTGTCCGTAAAATTACGCGCCGTTTTATGGTGCCGGAATTCTTATTTCTGACGGAGTTCATTGTAGTACAGCTTGCCCCTTTCCGGTGAAGTTGGCGTTAAAAGAAGACCATGTTTAGAAAGGTTGGATCATATGTTTGCTGTCTTTGAGAGTGGTGGAAAACAGCACCGCGTTAGCGAGGGCGACCTGGTTCGACTAGAAACGCTTGGTGGCGAGCCCGGCGACGATGTTGTTTTCGACCGTGTAATGGTTGTGGCGGACGGGGACGATGTCGCTGTCGGCATGCCATTTCTTAAAGACGGTAAGGTTCAAGGAGAAGTGGTTGGCCAAGGACGAGGCCGAAAAATTCGAGTCGTCAAGTTTAAACGCCGAAAGAACTATCTCCGACGCGCTGGCCATCGGCAGGGTTATACTGAAGTTCGAATAACGGCGATTTCACACTAGTGGGAGTTAACCATGGCGCACAAGAAAGCAGGTGGAAGTACCCGAAACGGCCGAGACTCAGAATCGAAGAGATTAGGAGTCAAAAAGTACGGCGGTGAATCCGTTCTTGCAGGCAACATTATTGTTCGTCAGCGTGGTACTCGGATACACCCTGGCAACAACGTTGGTTGTGGTCGAGACCATACGCTCTTTGCCAAAGTGGACGGCCAAGTTAGTTATTCAACCCACGGACGGCTAAAAAGAACGTACGTTAGCGTTACGGCTCCCTAGTCTTTTTGGCATTAGCCGGAGGGCTTGGTGCGACGCTTCGTTAAATTGTCGGCCATCTAGCACCATGAAATTCGTTGATGAGGTAACTGTCCGTGTTCAAGCGGGAAAAGGTGGCGACGGTTGCTTATCGTTCTTCCGTGGGCGCAATAACCCGCGCGGTGGACCGGACGGTGGGAGCGGTGGAAATGGGGGTTCTGTCTTCCTGGTTGGGCACACCTCCCTTAATACCCTGGTGGATCTCCGTTTTCAGCCACTCATTCAGGCTGAATACGGTAGAGCTGGTGGGAGTGCGAACCGTACCGGGGCAAATGGTGCTGATGTGAATGTCGCTGTACCCATAGGGACAACAGTGATTGATGATGAAACTCTTGAAGTAGTTGGAGATATCACAGGTACCGAAGATGTCCTTTGTGTGGCCCGAGGCGGCCATTTCGGTCGCGGCAACGCATTTTTTAAGTCGAGCACCAATCGGGCTCCCCGTCGAACAACGAGCGGCGAAGCCGGTGATACACGTATTCTTCGTCTGCAATTAAAGGTTGTTGCGGATGTCGGATTATTGGGGTTGCCGAATGCAGGGAAATCGACACTGATTAGTCGGATTTCCGCATCCCGACCAAAAATAGCGGACTATCCGTTCACGACACTGATTCCCAATCTGGGGGTTGTGCGCGTTGCTGAAGACGCAAACTTTGTGGTCGCCGATATACCCGGGCTTGTGCCTGGGGCTTCTAGGGGTGCGGGCCTTGGGATGCGCTTTCTTCGCCATTTGGTGCGGACTCGCTTGTTGCTGCATATGGTGGACATCGAGCCTGCCGATGGGAGTGATCCGGTCGCCAACGCCAAGGCGATCGAGAGTGAATTGTCCCAATTCAGCCCGCTATTTGGAGACATTCCGATTTGGACTCTGGCAACGAAAATGGACGTAGTTGCTGAAAAAAAAGGGCAAGAGGTTGTGGAGCGGCTAGGCGAGGCTTTTCCTGGCCGTCCGTGTTACGCGATTTCAGCGGTGACTGGAGTTGGGATTGATTTTCTCGTCAACAAGTTGATGCAGCATGTAGCTAATTGGCGCGAAAGTCTCGCGTCGGATCCCGCTTTGGATGAGCGTGATCGTGGTCTCGAGGCCCGATTGACGAAAGACGTTTTAGATCAAGCCCTGCGTAGTTCCGTTACCGAACGTCGATCTGCAGGTCGCGACCCGAACGTTGAGGTTCTTTACCGTGAGTAGTGCGCGGGAGCGTTTGAAAGAGTCCGAGGTTTGGGTGATTAAAATCGGCAGCGCCTTGCTTACGCGAGATGGAGTCGGCCTTGACGCTGACGCAATTGATGGCTGGTGCGAGCAGATCAGTGCGCTACTCGACGATAGTAAACAGGTAGCGCTCGTCACCAGCGGGGCGATCGCGGAAGGGTTTCGTAGGTTGGGTTTGACGGAACGTCCCGAGAGTATTCATGAGCTCCAGGCAGCAGCAGCCGTTGGCCAGATGGGCATTGTTCAAGCATATGAGGAGGGCTTTCGCCGTCATGGACGACGTACGGCATTGGTCTTGCTAACGCATGACGACCTCTCTGATCGACAAAGGTACCTCAATGCGCGTGGGACTCTGCGAACACTAATTAACTATGGAATCGTGCCTGTTATCAATGAGAACGACTCGGTTGCCACCGACGAAATTCAGCTGGGTGACAACGACACGCTCGCCGCAAGGGTCGCAAGCCTCGTTTCTGCAAGTGTCCTTGTTTTGCTTACCGATCAGAACGGTCTGCATGAGGACGATCCTCGGATTCGACCCAATGCTCCTATGGTCAGCGAATGCTCTGCTTTCGACTCAAACCTGGACGATATGGTCGGATTCGGTTCAGGAACCCTAGGTCGCGGTGGCATGGGTACGAAACTGGAGGCCTCGCGTTACGCAGCGCGCGCCGGATGCCATACGGTTATTGCAAACGGTTGTGAAGAGGGAATTCTTTCCGCGATCGCTACTGGTCGAAACGTCGGTACCTTGCTGACGGCGGACGTGGCCCCGCTCGATGCCCGTAAACAATGGATAGCAGCCCAGGTCCAGAATACAGGGGCAATTACTTTGGATGCGGGGGCGGTCCATGCGGTTTTGGAGGGAGGGGTAAGTGTTCTTGCCGTTGGGGTCACTGGATTACGGGGCGATTTCGATCGTGGCGACGTAGTAAGCATCAACGGTCCCGACGGCGTTGAGGTGGGGAAAGGATTGGTGAATTACGGTTCGGTAGAAACCGAGCTAATCAAAGGGCACAGTTCCTCATCTATTGAAGAGTTGCTGGGTTACGTTGATGAAGAGGAACTAATTCACTGCGACAATTTAGCGCTGTCGTAACTGGTCCGGTCCTAAGACAAAGCTTTCACGCTCGCGTTGAGCCGTGATTTATAGCGGGCTGCCTGGTTCTTGTGAAGGATTCCCTTATTCGCCATGCGATCAATAATGGGTATCGCTGCTGACAGGGCGACGTTAGCTGATTCTCGGTCGCCCGCCGATACTGCACTTTCGACTCTCTTGATGTATGTGCGGTAGGCGGAGCGCATACTTGCGCTGTGCTGTCTATGTTTTTCAGCCTGGCGGGCTCGTTTTTTTGCTTGAGGACTATTCGCCAAAACGGGTTCCTTTTTCGGGTCCAATGGGCGGCGTGCGAAAGGTCGCGTAATATGCCGACGGGGTTCTGGCATGTCAACTGAGGTAGAGCGCAAGGAACAAAATCTCGCGGCCCAGGGATCGGTGGTTGCCTCCATGACTGGCGTATCTAGGCTCACCGGATTCCTTCGAGATGTGGTTCTGTCAGCCGTACTTGGCGCGACGGCAGGGGCGGATGTCTTCTTCGTTGCACTAAGAATCCCTAATTTCTTTCGACGGTTGTTCGCCGAAGGCGCGTTCGCGCAAGCCTTCATCCCGGTGCTCGCGGAATATCGAAACGCCGCTGACGATAAAGCTTTACAGAATTTCGTTCGCGCCGTATGCGGTGACTTCGGGCTTGTTCTGGTCGCGATCTGCACCTTGGGTATTTTGGGCGCGTCGGGACTGGTCTTGGTTTTCGCGCCGGGCTTTCTTGATGATCCGGAAAAGTTCGACCTCACAGTGGACATGGTTCGAGTAACGCTACCCTATCTGGCCTTCATATCGCTCACCGCATTTGCCGGATCGATACTAAATAGTTTCCAGCGATATGCTCTGCCAGCAATTACGCCCGTGCTATTGAATATCTCGCTGATTGTGGCCGCGCTTATCGGGATGCGTTTTTTTTCAACGCCCCTGATGGCGCTTGCGTGGGGAATCTTTGCTGCAGGGTTAGTGCAATTGATTTTCCAGTTACCCGCGCTACAGCGACTGCATCTTCTGAGCGTCCCTAAAATTGATTGGCGTGATCCTGGTGTACGTAAGGTCGGCGTTCTATTCGTGCCCGCCGTCTTTGCCGCATCGGTCGGACAGATCAATATTTTGGTCGGTTCGATTCTTGCGTCCACGTTGGTGACGGGAAGTATTTCTTGGCTCTATTACTCGGACCGTTTAATGGAATTACCGATTGGTTTGTTAGCGATTGCGTTGGGGACGGTCCTGCTACCCAATTTGTCGCGGTTACGGAACCAAGGTGACACTGACGGTTTTAGTGAAACCCTCGATTGGGGCGTACGTATGGGCATTCTCATTGGGATGCCGGCTGCAGTTGCCCTCTTTGTTTTGGCAATCCCTTTGGTGGCTACCGTTTTTTATCGTGGTGCCATGACCGCTGACGACGTACTCAAGACATCGGCCGCATTGCAAGCTTTCACGATTGGATTGTTGCCGCTGATTTTGACGAAGATCAGTGCCCCGGGTTACTTCGCGAGGCAAGATACCGCCACCCCATTCAAGTACGCGGCGGCGTCCGTTGCCGTCAATATTGTTGCCAGTCTCAGCTTGTACTCATGGATGGGTCACGTTGGCATTGCGTTAGCAACGAGCCTTGCCGCGATGGTCCATTGCACGCTTTTGTTTCGGGGGCTTTTCATAGAGTCGGTGTATAGGCCGGGTCGGCGAGTTCTACGCGCGGTGGTATCGGCGGCGGCTGGGTCGGCAGTCATGGTGGTTGGACTTGTGTGGTTGGGCCCAGACGGGGAATTCTGGCTTGTCTCTGGCGAAATGGCACGAATCGGCGAATTAATGCTGCTCGTGCTATCCGCGAGTGTGGGGTACTTTCTGGTGTTGGCTCTTGTAGGCATTCGACCTAACGACTTTCTGCATCGCGTGTAGAATCACGGTCGATGGAAATCATCCGCGGCCTTCACAACATCACTGCCCGTCACAAAGGCTGTGTTCTTACGATGGGAACATTCGACGGACTACACCACGGTCATCAGATGCTGTTATCTCATCTCAAGGCGAAAAGCGAAGAGCTTGACTGTCCGAACCTTCTCGTGACCTTCGAACCCCAACCTAGAGAGTATTTTGAAGGCGCGGTTGTGCCGGCACGTCTCACTCGGTTTAGAGAGAAGGTTACGATATTGCGGGGACTAGCCCTCGACCGACTCCTATGCATTCCGTTTAATGAGCGCACGAGAATTATTCCCGCGAAAGACGTTATCGAAGGGCTGTTGGTCAACACGTTGGACGTGCAGTACCTCGTGGTAGGCGACGATTTTCAGTTCGGCGAAGGTGCCCAAGGGAATTACGAGATGCTCAAGGAAGCAGGGGATCGGTTCGGCTTTGGCGTTAGTCATATGGGAACGTTAAAGTTTGAGCACGGAAGGATTTCCAGTTCCCGTATTCGCGATGCGCTGTCGTTGGGTGAGTTCGACGTAGCCGAACAATTGCTTGGTCGGCCGTATTTCATCATGGGTCGGGTGGTTTATGGGCGACAACTTGGGCGCCAGCTCGGTGTCCCGACAGCCAACATACGTCTGCAGCGATATCGGGCTGCTTTGGAGGGGGTTTTCGCTGTTACAGTGATGGGCCTCGATCGGGAGTTCGAAGGCATCGCGAACATCGGGGTGAGGCCCACTGTGGACGGGAAAGAACCGCTTTTGGAAGTCCACATTTTCGATTTTGACGAAGACATCTACGGCAGGTTATTGACCGTGACTTTCCTAAAAAAAGTTCGCGATGAGCGAACATTCGATGGTCTGGAGTCACTCAAAAAACAGATCGAGCAGGATATTGCTGAGACGCGCGATTGGTTCGCCATAGGGCGACCAGATCCACGTCGCGAAGGGATTCTCTGAGGACCCTACCTCTGAAAATCTTCTTCCTGCCGAGCGCGCTACTAATCGTTGCCGATCAAACGACTAAGCAGCTCGCATTAGCGTACTTGGGTGAGGGACCGATCACGGTACTGTCTTTTTTGTCGCTTCATCTCACCTGCAATACCGGTGCAGCCTTTAGCATGATGCAGGGCTACGGCGGGTTACTTTCGACCGTTGCATTTTTCTTTTCTGGTTACTTTATTTATCGCATTTGGAGTTTGCCGCGAGGCGCTTTTCTAGAAGGGTGGTCTTGTGCTCTTATTCTTTCGGGTGCGGTGGGCAACTTGTTCGATCGATTGGTTCACGGATGCGTCATCGATTTTGTTCATTTCCACTATTTGAGTTTCAGTTTCCCGGTATTCAATCTCGCCGATACGTGTATTACGTTAGGTGCCGCTGGATGGATAGTGCTGATGTATCAGGATTACGCGAGAGAGCGCGCCGAGTGAACGAGTTTATCGTCCGTTCCTCGGACGTCGTCGTAGGCCCAGGAACTCGCACCCGTTTGCACTTCTCCATTCTCTTGCTAGACGGTTCGGAGGTAGATTCAACGCGTGGGGGGGAACCGGCCGTCTTCACCTTTGGCGATGGACACCTTCTTCCAGGCTTTGAAAGTGCCATCGAGGGCCTTGCCGAGGGCGAATGCGGACGATTCGAGATAGCGGCGAAGAATGGTTTTGGCGAATGCAACGACGCGAACATCCAAGAGTTACCCATCGCTTCGTTTGCTCCGATCGGCGAACTTGAACCGGGTTTAGTGGTGTTATTCGGGTCGCCCGATGGCGAGCTGCCGGGGACGATCAGAGCGGTTGGCGAGGACAAAGCGGTTGTAGATTTTAACCACCCTCTCGCTGGTAGAACTCTTATCTTTGACGTCACGATCCTGAACGTATGGCCGGTAGCGTCGGCGCCGAGTCGCTAATCTCATGGTGTGGTTATCCGAAGATACGGCGGTACCAGGGTTTCCTGGGCGCTGTGTCGGTCACCGATTCCCGTTTGTCTGAAGGAAGGGGCGCGGATCTGCCTACCCCAGGCAGCGATATCTGGAGAGGCGGCGGTACGTCGGGACGATCAACGAGACCGAACGTCATGATGTTGATCCAGCTGCGGTCGCGGTTGGCGATCGCTTCTTCCAACACCAGATTTCCACTTTCGTCGAACGCTCGGTAATCGGGATAGTTTATGGCCAATACCCGTAGCGAATCGTTTGCAGCATCCGTTAACCCGAGCTTGTAGTTTGATTCAATCAGGATCGCAAGGGCGTCCGGTACGGAAGGCGTTGTAGCGTAGTTTTCTACCACGACGCGGGCTCGATTTGCCGCAGCCACATGCGCGTCTCGCGAAAGATAGTAGCTGGCGATATCAACTTCCGCTTGCGCGAGAAGATTGCGGAGATAAATCATTCGTTGGTGGGCGTCTTTGGCGTATTCGCTGTCCGGGAAACGATTCAGAAACTCGCTAAAGTGTGCGAAGGCGACTTGAGCACCCGACATGTCGCGCCTTGATTCTTCGCCTCCAAAAAACCGGTCGAGCACACTGCGATTACCCGTAAATGCGGCAAGTCCCCGCATGTAGTAGGCGTAGTCGATGTTCGGGTGCTGGGGGTGAAGTCGAATAAAGCGATCGGCCGACGCTTCGACAGAATCAAGATCTACGCTCATGTAGTGCGCGTAAATAAGTTCCAATTGCCCCTGTTCAGCGTATCGACCGAAAGGGAAACGCGCTTCGAGTTGCTGCAGTCGGCTGATGCCAAGAGAATAGTTCCCGGTTTTAAGGCTGGTATTGGCCCGGCGATACAGGATCTGCTCACTGGTTTCTTCCTCGACGATTTCCTGGTTGTCGGTGTCGTTCCCGACGAATGGCATCCAGGCACAGCCGCAAAGCGAGTACACGATGGCGGTAAGAACAAGGCGCATAGAGAATCTCGGTGGTAGAGATGTATTTTACGGTCGGCAGGGCGGATTTGCATTGAGTAGTGGTCGAATTCGTTATTTGTCATGCAGATCTCGCACACAGCGGGGAAAACCCGTAGGGTTGCGAATTATCTGGTTGGAATGGATATGAAGTCGCTCTGGACGACTTTGTTGTGACGGCACTTATACGACCTCTCGCCCTCACCGATCGTCGATGGCTTCGGTTCACTGCGTTCACTTCGTATTATTTTGCCCAGGGTGTTCCGATCGGTCTTTTCTCGATAGCTATTCCCGCCGCGCTCGCAGAACAAGGTCGTACGGTGGCCGAGGTTCTTTGGCTGGCCGGATGGGTGAACCTGCCCTGGGCACTTAAACTGGTAGTGGGGCCGTTCATGGATCGCTTCCGTTACCTTCCGATGGGAAATCGGCGTCCATGGGTGATGTTGGCTCAGACGGGACTCGTCTCATCGTTTGTTGGTATGGCTTTTCTTGAACCAACGCTCGGCGGTTCTTTAGTGCCCATCGCGGTCTGCGGGATCGTCATCAATTCGTTTGCGGCGAGTCAAGATGTGGCCGTTGACGGGATGGCGATCGACGTCCTACCTAGTGACGAGCGCGGTCGCGCAAATGCGCTTATGGGGTTTGGACAGGCCGCAGGTTTCGCTTGTTATGGGGCGTTGTGCACGCGGCTCATCCACTCTTTCGGGATCGAGGGGGCGGCATGGTTTTGTGCGGTTTCGGTTGGATTAATACTTATTGTTGTTGCTGTGGTACGAGAACGGCCGGGTGAGAAGATGACGCCGTGGGGATCTGGCCAAGCATCTGCCAAGCATAGCCTTGCCGATCGACATATCGCACAAATAGGATCCGACATTTTCCGCGTTCTGTTGTTACCGATGAGCTTAGTATTGATGCTCGTTGAGTTTCTGAGTAGGTTTCGCGACGGCATTGCGCTTGGGGTATTTCCCGTTTTTGGCGTGCAAGAAATAGGCCTCAGTGATATCCAGTATGCAGATTTCAGCTTTTGGATGACGTTGGGCGCCGCCGTCTTCGGTGCATTGTTAGGGCCGTCTATCGATCGCTTTGGGGCTAGGCGATTCCTGCTGATTGCGCTTTTCGGCGCGGCTATATGTCACGTGGTTGTTGGGTTCCTCGAGACGCTGTGGACCAGTATGCCCTTCATGGTGACACTAGCGGTTGTCAACGCAGCCTTTGGCCAGCTTGTGTTTGTGACTACCATCGCCATTTTTATGACGATATGTTGGTCGAAGGTATCGGCAACTCAATTTGCGATCTACATGGCGATGGCGAATCTGAGCCGTTCGATTGGTTCATGGGTATATGCGAGTGTTGGGGAATCCTTGAGCCTTGGTTACCGGGAAGCGTTCTTTGTGATGGCCGGTTTGCTGATCGCTGCGGCGTTGTTGCTGACGCGATTTAACGCGTCCTCACACGCTGATCGGGTCGAACAACTCGATAGTGATCGGGGAAGTGGCAACCTCATAGGTTCTGGCTAACATGTTGTTGATACAACGAGTTAGCGAAGATATTCGATCGGCTTATGCTCGGTAAGCCGATCGAGCGGACCGAAACTTTGGCGAAGTCGCATGTAGGTCTGAGGATCGACAAAGCGTTGGCCGAGATATGGCTCGAATTTTCACGTGCCCAAATCACCAACTGGATGCGGGTCGGTGCTATCCGAATTAATGGCGAGGTCGTTAAACCCTACGTAAAAGTTTGCGGGGGCGAAAAGGTACGATTGCGAGCGGTGATGTCGAGGCCAGAGGACTGGCTGACGCCAGAAGTCGTCGATTTTTCGGTCGTGTACGAAGATCAGGATTTTTTGATCGTTGATAAGCCCAAAGGTCTTGTGGTTCATCCCGGTGCTGGTAACTTGAGCGGTACCCTGGTCAACGGCCTAATCGAACGACGTGCTGAGTTAGCGCAGTTGCCGCGTGCAGGCATCGTCCATCGACTAGACAAGGATACGACTGGATTGATGGTCGTCGCCGGTAATAATAAGGCACTGAAAGTGCTTACGCGGGCGATTTCCAAGCATGAAGTCGACCGACGCTATATGAGTATTTGTGAAGGCATTCTGTTGAGGCAAGAACGCCTCAAGATGTCGATTGGGAGGGATTTTAGAGATAGGACGAGGCAGCGCGTGCGAGCGGATGGGCGAGTTGCCGTCACGCGTGTCAGGCCGATCGAAGCGTTTCGGGCGCACTCGTTGGTCGAGGCGTTTTTGGAGACGGGAAGAACCCATCAAGTGCGTGTTCACCTGGCCGCGATTGGTCACCCGCTGGTCGGAGATCGTCGCTACGGCGCGCGCGGGCGCTTACCCAAGCAACCGACCGAAGAGCTGATCAATGCTGTACAAGGTTTTGATCGGCAGGCGTTGCACGCAGCTGGATTGGCCTTTATGCATCCGTCGAGCAACGAAAGGATGGAATTCGAAAGCAATCTACCGTCGGATATGCAAGGGCTTATCGAGACTTTGCGGACGGACCGGTCTTGATCGAATGGAATGAAGCAAGTTGTCAGCTCGCCGAAGGGGTTCGAGCCGGCTATACCACTCGGTTGGGAGGAGCCAGCACGGGCGTATACTCGTCGGCCAATATGGCTACGCATGTCGGAGACACTGAAGCTGACGTCAGAGAAAACCGACGTCGACTGCACCAGATAACGGGGCTCGATGACATCCGATTCTTGACCCAGACCCATGGCTCAAGTGTTGTGAGAATTGGGTCGCCTGTCGATCAAGTCAATAATCAGGGTCCTTTGCCCGTTGCGGATGCTCAATGGACCGATGTGAACGGAATCGGTCTAGCGATTCTCAGTGCCGACTGCTTCCCGGTGGTACTTGCGGATCCTGACGGCCAAGGCATTGGTATCGCGCACTGTGGTTGGGGAGGAGCTACGTCCGGAGTCCTCGAATCGCTGGTTGCTGCTATGGCGTGTCGATCGAAGCGACTTAACGCCTGGTTGGGCCCAGGTATCTGCAAACGTTGTTACGAGGTCGGTCCAGATGTTGTGGAGCGGTTGGACGTACGGATATCGAAGAGCGTTCTCGAAGCCGTACCGAAGCAACAACGATGGTTGCTGGATCTCCCTCGCTATCTGGAAATGTTGCTCCAACAATTGGGCGTGCAACGTATTTTTCGGTCAACGAATTGCACTTACCAGGACCAAAATTTGTATTCCTATCGAAGGGACAAGATCACAGGCCGTGTCGCGACGCTGGTTTGGCGTGAAACACCCTGAACTCTTAGTCCTCCAGATTGAGGTCTAAGCGGGCTGCCCTCTTTGACAGATTCAACGTATTTGAGAAGAATACGCGCCCTTTGCTCTGATTCGATGAGACTTTTCCACGGATGACTGAACGACTGTCTGGCGGTGACATGCTTATCCGCGCGCTTCACGACGAAGGCGTCGAGTACATCTTTGGTTACCCCGGTGGTGCGGCCCTGCACATTTACGACGCGATTTTTCGGCAACAGGAAATCGAACACGTACTGGTCCGTCATGAACAAGCAGCGACACACATGGCTGATGGATACGCGCGAGCGACGGGTCGGCCAGGGGTCGTTCTAGTCACGTCGGGACCTGGCGCGACAAATGCGATCACCGGAATTGCGACGGCCTACATGGATTCGATACCTATTGTTGTAATTTCCGGACAAGTTCCTAGCGCACTGATCGGGACAGATGCGTTTCAGGAAACCGACATGGTGGGAATCTCAAGGCCAGTGGTGAAACACAGTTTTCTGGTCAGAACGGCTAGTGAGATACCAGATGTCGTCAAAAAAGCTTTCTATATCGCAGCGAGCGGCAGACCCGGACCAGTCGTGATCGACGTGCCTAAAGATACGACGGATCCGAACGAAACGTACGCATATGAGTACCCGGCGGAAGTTTCCTTACGGTCATACAAACCGGCGTCAGGGGGCCATACCGGACAAATCAGAACCGCTATACGAGCTTTGAGGGAAGCTCAGCGACCCGTGATCTATACGGGCGGCGGAGTTGTCCAAGGCGATGCAAGCGAAGAATTGGTGGCCGTTGCAAAAAAATTGGGCTTTCCCGTGACCAACACGCTGATGGGGCTTGGAGCATTTCCGGGCGACGATCCTCAATTTTTGGGCATGCTGGGTATGCACGGTACCTATGAAGCGAATTGTGCGATGCACCATGCGGACTTGATTTTTGCGATCGGGGCTCGGTTCGATGATCGCGTCACGAACAATCCCGCGAAGTTTTGCCCGCAAGCTCGAATCATTCACATTGATGTCGACCCGGCATCGATTGCGAAGATTATTGACGTCGACATCCCCATTGTTGGGCATTGTAAGGCCGTCTTGGGGGAATTCTTGACAGCACTAGAAACGGAGATTACGGACGCTCCAAGCAAGGAGGATCACGTCGGAGCATGGTGGCAACGTATCCAACAATGGCGCGATGAGCATGGTCTGGATCACGACCAAAGCGAAAGACGTGGTGCGGGCGGTTCGCTCCTACCGCAACAAGTGGTACAGGCTGTATATCGCGCAACAGAAGGCGATGCGTACGTTACCAGTGATGTCGGACAACACCAGATGTTCGCGGCTCAATATTATCGTTTCACTGAACCAAGGCGATGGATTAACTCCGGCGGACTTGGAACGATGGGCTTTGGGCTCCCTGCGGCAATGGGCGTCCAGTTTGCTTTTCCGAATAAGACCGTCGTCTGTATCACGGGCGAAGGGAGCTTCATGATGAACATGCAGGAGTTATCGACGTGCATGCAATACTCGCTGCCGATCAAGATAATTAATCTCAACAATCAAGCACTAGGCATGGTCAAACAGTGGCAAGACATGCAATACGCGGGACGCCATTCGCACAGTACGTACCGCGACGCGCTCCCAGACTTTAGTCAAATGGTGTCCTCATTTGGCCACGTAGGCATTAAGGTCACGACGCTGGACGAGCTAAATGGCGTTATCCCGGACATTTTTGGAGACCGTTATCGAAACGATTTGGTGTTTCTTGACGCACACATCGATCCTGACGAACACGTGTACCCCATGTCTATCAAAGGAGGCGCTCTAAACGACATGGTCCTCGAGAAAGAGGAATCGAGTTAGTGCGACGCATAATCGCAGTTCTACTTGAGAATGAAGCCGGCGCGCTTTCTAGGGTCGTAGGGCTTTTCGCGCAGCGCAATTACAACATTGAGACGTTAACGGTTGCACCCACAGAGGATCCAACCCTTTCCCGCCTCACGCTCACGACTGAAGGTGATGACGGCAAGATTGAACAGATCACAAAGCACTTAAATAAGCTGATAGAAGTGGTTAGGGTGTTTGATCTAACTGAGGGCGATCACTTAGAACGGGAAATCGTGATGATAAAGGTCCGCGCCGATGGTGACGCTCGTGCGGAAGTCAAACGCACCACGGATATTTTTCGGGGACAGATCGTCGACGTAAATAAGAATACGTATACCATTCAGTTGGTTGGGCCTTCGGAAAAACTTGTCGCGTTTATCGATGCGTTGGGGGGGAAACAGGTTGTTGAAGTCGTTCGTTCAGGCGTTACAGGCATCGGTCGAGGTGACAGAATCTTAGGTCTCTGATCGCAACATCACAGGCAGGTTAGAAAGGAAAGACATATGCAAGTTTTTTACGATAAGGATGCGGACCTATCGATTGTTCAAAACATGCGTGTGGTCGTTGTGGGCTACGGCTCTCAGGGTCACGCTCACGCCAACAATCTACGCGACAGCGGTGTTTCCAACATTGCCATCGGTTTACGTGGTGGCTCGGGCTCGGCTGCGAAAGCAAAGGACGCGGGTTTCGACGTCGTTGGAGTCGCGGATGGAGTGGCAGACGCCGATTTGGTGATGGTGCTAACGCCAGACGAAAAACAGCAACAACTCTATGTCGATGAGATTGCTCCAAACCTCAAGGACGGAGCATGCATGGCGTTTGCGCACGGGTTTAACATCCACTTCGGATTGATCGAACCTCGCGAGGACCTCGACGTTATTATGATTGCGCCGAAGGGTCCTGGTCATACAGTACGTTCGACGTACGTAGAAGGTGGCGGCGTCCCTTCCCTAATCGCGATAGGTCAAGACGCTTCGGGCCGGGCCAAAGAAATTGCGCTTTCCTATGCATCCGCCAATGGGGGTGGTCGAGCCGGTGTAATTGAGACCACCTTTCAGGAAGAAACGGAAACCGATCTCTTCGGCGAACAAGCGGTGCTCTGCGGTGGTGCGGCCGCGTTGGTGCAAGCCGGGTTCGAGACGTTAACGGAAGCTGGTTACGCTCCGGAAATGGCTTATTTCGAATGCCTCCACGAGCTAAAACTCATTGTGGATTTCTTTTACGAAGGTGGCATTTCGAATATGTGGTATACGGTTTCCAATACGGCCGAATACGGGGGTCTTACTCGTGGTAGCCGAATTGTGAACGACGATACGAAAAAGGAAATGCGCCGTATTCTAGAAGAGATTCAAAGCGGGAATTTTGCGCGGGAATTTGTTAGCGAGAATCAAGCCGGTGCGCCCACCATTAAAGCAATGCGGCGCATGAGTCAGTCGCATGAAATTGAGGTGGTAGGTGCGCGTCTTCGAGCGATGATGCCTTGGATCGAAGAGAATAAATTGGTCGATAAGACGAAGAATTGATTAATGATGTCGGATGAAAGTCCTAAGCTTGAAGCGGTAGATGATGTGGGAGATGGCGAGGATCGCCGTCATCGCGGGATCTTGCTGCTTCCCAATCTGATCACGACGGGAGCTCTTTTTTCGGGCTTCTATGCGATCGTTGCCGGAATGAATGGTCGCTTTATCGCCGCGGCACTCGCGATTTATGTTGCAATCGTGCTCGACACATTGGATGGGCGTGTCGCTCGGTGGACCCGCACGGAAAGTCCGTTTGGCGCTCAGTACGATAGCCTCTCGGACATGGTTGCGTTCGGAGTTGCTCCAGCATTGGTGGTGTTTGAGTGGGGCCTTGGGGCACTCGGCCAGTTCGGCTGGGTTGTAACATTCGTGTACATGGCTTCTGCAGCGCTACGGCTGGCTCGTTTTAATACTTCGGGCGACTTAAACTCCTTTACTGGATTGCCTAGCCCTGCAGCTGCCGGGCTTGTGGCAAGTGCCGCTTGGGTCGGGTCTGGCGTTGAGGCGGTTGACCCTTCCATGCTCGCGATTGCAGTCATGACACTCATTACTCTTTTCGCCGGGCTGTTGATGATCTCCAATTTCGCCTATTTTTCGCCTAAACGATTTGGCCTGAAAGGTCGCGTACCCTTCATTACGTTTGTCGTTTTAGTTATGGGGTTTGCGGTCGTCCTCGTTGACCCCCCCTTGGTGCTGGTACTTGTCGGGACTGCCTATGCTCTTTCAGGACCATGCGTCGCACTCTTTCGGCGGGTACAAAATAGCTAGTTATCACGGGAGAACTTCTTGAGCTTCGTCATAAAACCTCCTGTCGACATCAAGCCATCGGAAATCACCCCGGAGCATGTTTATCGAACTCGCCGCCGATTTATTCAAACCGTCGGCGCTGCGGGTCTAGTGTCGTCAGTTCCTGGGGCTGCACTTCACCGAGGTTGGATGGATTCAAAGGGTTTTACGCCAGCGCCACCGTCTGAGGACACGATTACGCCACGTGGTTATGCAACGAGCTTTAACAATTTCTATGAGTTTGGAGCAGACAAAAATGACCCGGCTGAGTTGGCTAGTCGCCTCACTACAGAACCGTGGAGTGTCGAAGTGTCTGGACTCGTGGAAAAGCCCGGGACATACGATATCGAAGACTTATTGGCGGGCGTTGACCTTGAGGAACGAATCTATCGGCTCCGCTGCG
>ENA-UPTF01001157-UPTF01001157.1-marine-metagenome-genome-assembly--contig:-NODE-1157-length-17089-cov-4.929050_pt1 | contig 17089 bp, 14 predicted proteins | sample MGYA00238166_ERZ767019 | MGnify/ENA primary metagenome ERZ767019 (study PRJEB28930, sample SAMN06266391) | marine metagenome | isolation source: Sea water from 250 m depth | place: Atlantic Ocean...
TTTTCTTTGACTGATTTTTGGACAAGTACATAGTCTGGTGCTAAACAGATCTGACCGCAGTTTAAAAATTTTCCCCAAGATATTTTTTGAGCAGCATCTTTTAGATTTGCGGTTTCATCAACAATTGTTGGTGATTTACCACCCAATTCTAAAGTAACAGTAGATAGATGATTTGCAGCTTTTTTCATAACTGAGCTTCCAATTTTTGGACTGCCTGTAAAAAAAATATGATGAAATGGTTTATCTAATAACGTTTCAGCTACATTTGCATCCCCTTCAAAAAGAGCAACTTCCTTTTCTTCAAAAAGATCCTTAACCATTTTAGCAATAACCTTTGATGAGTGAGGTGTCAATTCAGATGGCTTTATGACTGCACAATTACCTGCCGCAATCGCAGATATTAAAGGGCTAATTGTCAAATTAAATGGGAAATTCCATGGCGTAATAATTAAGACCACACCCTTTGGCTCATATTGTATCCATGCTTCGGCTGTAGCCAATGCTAGAGTTGAATTAACTTTTTTTGGTCGCATCCACTTTTTTAAATATCTGCGTATATGACGTATTTCATTTAAAACAGCCCAAAGTTCGGTTAAGTCTACCTCTGAAGTAGGTTTACGATAATCTTGATGCATGGCATTTCGAATATCATCTTTATGATCCATAAGCCATGTTTCAATAGATTTAAGTTTTGCACATCTTTCTTTAAAAGAAGTATTTCGTATTGCTTGTTGATTATCAAGCTGTTCATCAAAAACCGTTTTGATTCTAGATTGTATTTCATTCATAGTGATTGTTTAACTTACTTAAGTAGTTTAATAATTCCTAATGTGGCTACCCTAATCATTAATTTATATCTTAAACTTAACTATGAAAAATAAGCCTATTATTTTCTTTTTGCTCATGGCAGCATTATATGGTCAATGAGCACTTTGAGGTAATCCCTCCTTGCCAGTTGGCGAGTCAGACAAAGGTTTTGGAGCTGAAAAAGGGCAGCTCTATTATGGAATTCAAAGCCATTTCACTTCTATTGATTGGTGGCATGACCCAGTAGAAGGAGAACCATTTAAACATAGTGGTTCATTAAATACGTTCATAGTACGTCCCAGTATTGTATATGGGATTTCTAACAAATATAACTTAACCCTAAGCTCAACTTTAGGTATTAGAAACATGAATTGGAATCAATCTAATGTATCTATCCACCATCGAACTGAATCAAGTTCAAGTGATTTTCATAATGCAAATGGTGGGATTTTGGGTGATTCAAAGGTTATGATTAGGTATCTAATAAAAAACCAAGGAATTGGAACCGGATTTAGAGTCTATACTGGAGGCGGAATAACTATACCATCAAACAATCAATTAACTTCAGACCCATATTTTTTAAAAAATGATGAAGTAAAAGAACACCGGCATTTTAGTTTAAGTAATGGAACATTCAACTACAATATTGAAACTCAGATTTATTACAAAAAATTAACCAATCCTACTTTTTTGGGAGGATTTATCATTTTAGAAAGGCCATTCTCAGAAAGTAAATATGGTTATCTTCCTCCGACCAATCTTAATATTGCTTTATCAATGATATATAAACGATTTGATAATATTGACAGTTCTATGGGTTATGGATTGAACATACTTCATACTACTCAAGGTTATTGGAATAATTTAGAAGCTCCTAATACAAAATCAACATCTATTAGTCCCAGTATATCTTTCCTATTTGGATCTAAGTTTGGTGCTATTGCACTTAATCTCCAAAAACCTATTTTTATTGATGGAGCTTTCGCAAGTAATGAAGGTGATATGGATCAAGGAAGTAATATTTGGCGATTCTCTTTTTCATTAAGGGGAATGCCAAGTAAATAATTTTATAATAAAATTCGATATTGTAGACTGATACTTCTTCCTGATTCAGGCATAATAGATTTTATTTTCGATAAATGATTATAATAAGTTTCATCAAGTAAATTATTTACTTGAAATACCAAACGATGGGTTCCCTTCCCCGTTCCAAAAGTATAACTTCCGAAAATATCAATTAGCAAATATCCTGGTGTAATTGTTTCAAATTCTGAAATCTTTTTTTGATCTAAAACCTTACTAATTCTAAGTGATCCCGTTAAATCTTTATTTGACTTAGTTGAAATCAATAAACCAATTTTGTCTGGTGGCATAAATGCAATATTGTCATTATTTGAGATATCTTTTCCTCTAACTGATGAAAAATCTGTTGTGAAATCAATTGTTCTTCCTTTATATCCGATTTGAACTTCTGCACCACTTATTTCAGCTTTAATTCCCTTCATTTGATATTTATATAACCATCCACTTGATCCACTTCCCCATTCTATCCAATCTGCACCGGGTACATATCCATCACCCATTTTCATATATTGATGAAAATTTGAACTTTGATTAATAAATCCATTTAATAATAAAAAGAATTTATCTTTTTGATATTCTATTGAGTTTTCAAACCCAAATGTTTGCTCAAAATCAAGATTTGGGTTCCCAATCTCATAACTATAACTTCCAAGATGTGGCCCATCTGAAAAAAGATCTTCAATTCCAGGGGTTCTTCCAGCTCTCATTATGGTTGTAGAAAGTTGCCAATATTCCCAAGATTTAATTAGTCCAGCAGATACAGAAAGGAACCCATAATTTTTCTTATTCACAGAATTAATATCAATATTTGAAAATTTTGTTCTTTCATTTTTTTGAGGTTCTATAATCGAATATTCTCCCCTAAATGATAATTGTCCTGTTAAACCAAATACATCTTTCTCTCTAAAACCAAACACTGAAAAGTTTGATTCAGATGTATTTGGGGTCCAATAAAAACCACCTGCAGTAAACAAACGGTATTGTACAGCAACACCTAATTCCCTTTTTAAGCCTGTAATCTTAGATTGAAGAAGGAATATATCTTGACCCAGTCTAACAGCCGCTAGGTTTTTATTTGATTCAAATTCTGAATGATTATAATGAATGAATTTTTGATCTATGTCAAATATTTCAAAACCCTTAAAATCAATATCTTGATGATAATTTAACTTTTGAGTCGTTTTATTCATTTTCATATCCACACCACTAATATGTCCTTCAGGACTCCCGGGTATTCCATAATCCATTTTAACATTTTCAATCGAAATCGTTCCTCTTCTTCCATCATTGAACCTTGTTAACCCAAAAAACCATTCCGTATTATCCATTGATGTATTTTTTAATATTCCTATTGGAGTCATTTGGTCACTCGTAGTTCTATTTTGTAAGGAAAAACGAAAATTGTTCTTATTCTTTGGAACAATGAATGAAATATTGTTGAACAATCCCTTGTTACCAGAATCATAACCCGATGTAAAATAGGTATGTGAATGATCAAATTTGACCTCAGGCATAGAGTTCTTTTCAACATCGATAACACCACTTATAGTATTTGAACCAAAAAGGAGTGCGCGAGGTCCTCTAATAATTTCTATTGCATCTACACCACCTAAATCCATACTTAATGCATGATCTACTGATGTTTGTGATAAATCACCAATTTCAAATCCATTTTCAGTGATCAGAAAACGATCTCCAGAATAACCTCTTAATATAGGTCGTGTTGTGCCCTGCCCCATAGATTGGATTGCTATGCCCATCTCGTTTTGAAGGGTTTGTGCAATTGATCCCTTCATATTTTCTTGTATTTTTTTCCCGGACATGGAAAAACTGGAAAGTGAAGAAGTTGGATCAAGATCGCTATGAACCTCTACTTTTATTTCTTCAAAATGCAAAACTTCAGGCTCCAGTAATATTTTACCAAGATCCATCAAACTATTATCTATTGATATAAGTAGAGTAGTATCTCGATAACCGAGAATGGAAATTTCCAACTCTAGATTTCCCAAAGGAAGATTATTTATCGAGAATTGTCCATTCAAGTCAGTTGCTGAACCTATATTATAATTTTTTACATATACATTTACATCTTCAAGAGGTTCAGAGTTTTGTGAGGAAAATACTTTTCCTATTAACTTTGCATTTTGTGCATGCAGATAATGCGTTGGCATACTGCATGCACAAAAAGTTATAATTAAGATTAACTTATTTAACAGTAATTGGGACGTTATTTGTTGAGGTGTAGTCTGCATGGCTACCATGCATAAGTTCCAATTTAAAACCAGTTGAGCCAGCACTGACACCTTTGATTTCTAAGGCCATTTCATGTTCTTCATCGCCATGATCATGATCGTCATGCTCTTCTTCAACTTCAACTGTTGCAATGCTAGAATTGAATCCAGTAACTCTTAACTCTCCTTCTTCCTCTTCGCCTTCATGGTCATCGTGCTCTAATTCTTTCCCATCATCACCAAGGAAATGCACAGTAAGTTCTAGTGTTTCTCCAGCGGTTAATGTTACAGATCCATTTTGAGTTCCTTTAAATTCTTTATATACTTGTGTTCCGCTGCTGTTTTCTAAAATAAACCCTTCTGCATCAGTATGCTCATCGTGATCATGATCATCATCTTCACAGCTAACGATGAATAGTAATGAAGTAACTCCTATAACTGTATAACATAATTTTATAATTCTTTTAAAATTATTAAACATTTTTTAAATCCTTTTTGTAATTATTTAGATAAAAGCGATGGTATTTATTATACCATCAAGTAAAAACGAGTTTATTACAAAAAGATTGGAGGGCCGCGAATTAGATTATTATTTTCAAAAAATTGACGATAAAGTGAATTGTTCACCGCCCATTTTTGAGCAGTTTCCAATTCAAGGAGGGTTAAATTTGGAGTGGCAATTGTGCCATCATTTTCTAATAGCCGTTTGGCAATAAATAAATCACATTCTATACCAGTATTACGGTGGGATTCAATTTCACAATTATCAGAACATACACTAGCATCTGGAGCAATTAATTCATGCCCATGCCCACTATGTGTAATACTGATTTGGGTAAAGATACCCATCCATAGTATAAGGAATAGAGATACTATATGATTAATTTTTTTCATATAAAAAAAATTTAGTTACTTCGTCGATCCGTTCCAGATCTTCTTTCAGAGCTATCTCTTCTACTATTTCCTAAGCGACGTTCAGTGTCAAATGGAAGTTGTTCTTTTCTTCGATCTCCTGAACCTCTTCGCTCGCTCTTTCTTCTATCTTCCCCGCGATTACTCATAATTACCTCGTATTAAATTAAATTAATATAGAATCTCCGCATACAAACCTACGTAAAATTGATAATTATTCAAATTCGAATTGAATTCCACCATTTCCTGTCTGAGGTTGATAATAATAATTCAATGATATTGATAAAGGAAAGACAATATCAAAAAAGCCACCTAGATCAAGAATGAATCCAGTTCCTATGCTCATTTGCAAATTTTTAGATAGATCAGTATCCATTGCATCAATAAACAATTTTCCTTGTACACGTTTCAAATAACTTGCGCCCCATAATAATTTTTTATCTGGATAAACGAGTGGTAATCGATAGACTAAACGTGTTCTCCAAGCATTATTAAAATAATAAGATTTATAACCGTACGGATATTTAATTCTACTAGGGAAAAAATAATTACCTGAAACATCATTTGTTTCATACTGGCCTAAAAATGAAAAAAAATGATGTTTAGCTAAACCTTTGATATTGGAGCTAATTCGGGTCGAAATTTGGTTTCCATACCACAACCCTCCAAATGGCATACCGCCTAAATAAATATTAATTAACCAACCTTTTGATCGCAAGTCTCTCAATGCTGTTTCATTTTGTGATATAAAAGTACCTTCTATATATGCGGGAAGAATATTCCCATCTCTTTGTGGCGCAGGCTTCTTATCCTCAAGTATTAACCCTTTAGGAATAGTTTCTTTTTCGAATTCATAATAAAGAATTGAATTTGATCTTGAGATGACTTTAGCTCCTGCATAAGTGATAAAATATTTATTATTGATTCCATTAACTTTATTAAGCCACGGAATACCGACACTTAAATCAATTGTATTTTCATCCCACTTTTCATTGATTTTATATTTTACAGTATCTCTACGATTATCCAATTTCTGTTGATAGGGTCCATAGAATTCACTTCTTTCAGATTTTTTCAATTTAATATCCATGAGGGGATAAAAACCTTTATATATAAGGTTTAATTGTTGATTTGACGTCTTTTTTTGTTGGTTATAGGATATATCTGCTAAGAGTGTCATTGTACCTAAAATGTTATCTGATTGAATACCTAATGTCGGATCCAATTTGGTATCAAATATATATCTGCTATGAAAATTGAAAAGATTATTGATGGGCTTATATGGTCTTATATCATAAGGGTTCAATGGAACAGGGTCATCAAAAACAGGCCCATCTTCTTGATCATACATAGGCTGGAAAGATCTAACGGGGTCATAAACTATTTTAGGAATAGGAGACCATTTATTTGAATCAAGATCTATCCTCGCAACACTTTTTCCCATTAAGCTATAATCACTAAAAAGCAATTGATCCGAATTGGTTATCGATGGGTGATAAGCACCTAATTTCCTTGAGGTAATCAAATATTCTTCTTTTGTGTCCATGTTTATGGCTATTAGATTATCAATTCCTTGATAGGGAGACTCGTAAATAATGAAATTTTTATAGAATATGGGATGTGAAATATCTTCCCAAGTTTCAGATTTAATTTTCACAAAAATTCTTTTATTAATATTATACGTGTAGATTGCCCTACCTTGAAAGTTTTGAGATGTAATAACGATTTTCTTCCCATCTCTTGACCAAGATGGAAACATAATTGACCCTTGATTGGGTGCTTCAACCTGATCGATGATTTCACCATCTTCACTATCCAAAATAGTTAACAAACTATTTCTAGTTTGGGAAAATGACACTGCAGCGATTCGTTTACTATCTGGAGAAATATTTGGGTTATATAGTCGTTTGTTAGATGTAATTACTTTTCTTTGTGAAGTTGTAAGATCAATGACTTCAAGGTTTGCCCAACTTAATTTAGTCCATCTTTTATCTGGTTCATAAAATGACCAAACAGCCTTTTCACCATTTGAATGATATCCAAAAATAGTTGATGAAAAAGGAATCTTGTCGATTATCTTTTCTTTTCCCTTATTCAATTTTATAATGCTTGGGACGTCAGCTATTCCTGATTTAAGTGCAAAATAAGTACTATTGGTTCCAGCAGATGGAAAACTATAATTAGTGATAACATTTGGTTTTGTACTCAATATATCAACTTCGTTATCAACAAAATTCTTAGTTTGCTTAGACCAAAGTTCTTTTAAATCGTAAAATGTATCGTGATGAATTTGCTTTGTTGTTGAACCTGTTACTAATCGCATTGATCTTGATAAAGGAAATAATGGATTGAAAGTAAATGGCCACCGTAAAGTTTTATCAATGATTTTAGGCCATGCTTCAACTCCAAAATTTGTCTTTATATGTGTAGTTAAGAAGTATCCCAATTCATATCTATTGGGGTATACCATTTTATATGACCCATAAAGCGCCTTCTCATAATTGAATTTATTACCACTTAGAATTAATGATCTTGATATAATGTCAAAATAGGGTACGCGACCTCTTCCAGAATATGTCAATGCAGTCTCTAATCCAACGGCATCACCTTCCCAATACCATGCAGGGAATAATAATCCATTAAATAAAGACTGAGATGACTCTCCAAAAAAAACTTTTACAAACTTACTTGTACCCTTATTCATATAATTTGTTTGAACAATATGTCGCCCCTCATGAATTGCTAAATCTCTATACCATTCATTCGTGCCCATCTCTTTAGAAAGCAATGGGACATTATACCATTCAGACATCCAAGGTGCTTGAGATACAAAGGCATTTGGAATTGAACCACGGTTACGCAAAACAACTGGGATTCTTTTGTGTTTACTAGATAATGTTTTATTTATTGAAGTATGTACATGCTCAAGAGTGTTAGCGACTCTAAGTCCTTCTTGATTTAGTTCACGGGGAAAAATTATTTGATAATTTTCAGTTTTAATTTGATTCCACTTAACACTGGGTGGATCCTGAGCATAAATAATACTGAGAGTTATCAAGCTAAATATAATTCTGATGATTAGTCTCACAATTTTTAAATGGGAATTTAGTACTTTAATTAAAAAGGCTCAGTTTATAACTGAGCCTTTTTTGCTCCGGAGGAGGGACTCGAACCCCCGACCTGGTGGTTAACAGCCACTCGCTCTACCAACTGAGCTACTCCGGAATTCTTTGGTATCAAAAATAGAAATAAAAGCGCGGGAAATTTATAATAATTAAGTCGCGCAGACTAATATATTTACATTTCCTTTTCAGCCCTTAAGGATAGACCTTCTACAAATTGTCCATGTTCTAAATGAGATGAATTAATATAAACAACACCATCTTCATTATGTGGTTTACCATATGTTGAATGAGCAGACTTCAAACCACCAAGCCACCATCTGGCATCTTGTATATATACTAGATCACCTGTATTGGCTTTCATCAGCTTCATATCATTACTTGAAAATCTTAATTCATCTGTATCATTTGATTCTAATTTCCAATTAACCACTGGACATTCACCTACTTCTTCATTTACATCAGATCCTTTAAAAATAGATTTAAGTTTGTGTACATCATATACCGTTAAGCCAACTAATTTTTGAGATGAATCTGATTTTGTAAATAAAGATACTATAACACCTACAGCTGCACACACAAAAATATTGTATAGTGCTCCAATATATGAATAACCGCGATCAGGTCGTAATTCTATACCATGATCAAATGGACTAATCAATTGTGGATAAAATTGTCCCAATATCATCAAAAATGCACCACCTAGAAATGTTGCAATTACTGCTTGAGAAGTAAAACGCTTCCAAAAAATTCCTAAAAATACACCCACAACTAATGGAGGAGTAAATGTAGAGTGAAACCACCCATGCGCTTCATAAATAGAATCAAATGAGTTAAAAAATGGAACTAAAATAACTGCAATTACTTTAACGGCAATAGATGTCCATCTTGCGAATTCTAATTGTTGTTTTTCGGTTTTAACCTTTTTTGATAAAGGTCGATAAATATCATTTACAATAACGGCCGAAGACGCATTAACCAGGGTGTCTGCAGTAGACATTAAGGCTGCACAAAGTGCTGCTATAATAAATCCGAATACTCCAGGAGAAGCAACAATATTTGTTACGGCAACAAACACATCATTAGCAGCCATCCCTGATGGAAGTATACCTGGGGCAACATTTGTGATAGCTCTACCAATCCAACCCGCATTTGAAACAACAATCGCAGATATAGGAAGCACAAATAAAACATTGACTGCAGCTGCTTTGCGACCTTCATTGACACTTTTTGCAGCCATAAACCTCATAATCAATCCTTGATTTAGAAACAAGAAACCTACTGATCCTGCAATGCCATCTTGCCAAAAGATACCTACAAAATTAAAATCTGGAGGATGATTAAAATGGGCGAGAGGAAGTTTTTGTAATGGAGTCAAATTCATCCAAAAAGCACTTAAACCATTTATACCAACCTGATTGCCCAAAAATTGTATACCAAGGAAGAATAAGAGTAATCCTGCAAAAATTAGAATAAACCCTTGTAACAAATCAGTAAAAATAACTGAGGTTTGCCCTCCAAAATGCATGTAAATAGTTGTTGCAATAGCAATCAGTACAACTGTTAACATTAAAGGGATACCATAAATTCGATATAAAGCAGTTGCTAGAGTCAAAAACTGAATTGCGATATAGCCAATCATATACATTAGAATCATCATAGTGGCTAAATACCTTGCAGTAGGATTAAATCTCCGTTCAAAGTATTCTGGTATTGAACGAACTTTAGTGTAATAAATAATTGGCAACCAACCAAACATGAATAAAGGCATAAAAAACCAATCATTCAAATATGTCATTGTTGAAGACAGTCCGTATTGATAAGCCTTTGTAGAATATTTTACGAAGCTATGTGAACCTACACCTGTTGCAACAATAGATATCGTAATCAGCCACCAAGCAAATCTTCTGCCACCAAAAAAATAATCACTTGTTGATTTGCTATATTTGCCAAAATAAGCGCCAAAACCCATTACTAAAGCAAAATATACTAAAATGACAATTTTGTCTAACTGAGTACCTACTTCAATATTCATCATTGACTACCAATAGCAACAAAAATAAAAAAAGCATGTATAGCCGCATAGAAAAGGAAGCCAAAAATTAACACCCAAACCCATTTTAGGTGTTTTTGAAATGTTAATCGAAGTGCATTACTTCTTATAATAATTAGCATACCAATAATAAATGCTATCCCACCTACACCATATAAATAGAGAAATGGTAGCCATGTTTGAGAAAAATCCATAATCTAACTCAATTGATCAAAGCTGGTTTTTAATTCATTATATGTTTCCAATAGTCCTCCAACCATCACTTTAGTGTTGCCAATTACAGGCATAAAGTTAGTATCTCCATTCCATCTAGGGACAATGTGAAAGTGTATATGATCTGCGATGCCAGCTCCAGCGGCTTTACCAATATTGGCACCAAAATTGAAACCTTCTGAATTCATAATTGATTTAATTATTTGCATTGATTGATTTGATAAATGCATAATCTCAGCCATACAATCCTGGCTTAAAGAGTCAGGGGTATCAACATGTTCATAGGGTGTAATCATAAGATGTCCATTATTGTAAGGATAAAGATTCATCAAGACAAAGGCCTCATTACCTCGAAAAAGGACTAAATTATTTTGATCATTTTCTTTTTCTTCGGACTTTGTACAAAACACACAGTCTTTTCCTGTTTGCTTTTTTGAACGAATGTATTCCATCCGCCAAGGAGCCCAAAGAATATCCAATTACGACTCTTCTTCCTGACTAACTTTTGATTCAGCAATTACTTTTGATTCCATATCTCTTGGAACCTCTTCATAATGGCTAAATTTTTCAGAATGGATTCCACGTCCTCCCGTTAGAGATCGAAGTGTTGTCGAATATTGATACATTTCAGATTGTGGAGCTTGGGCTTTAATTAATTGGAATGTTCCTTCCGCATCCATACCCATAATCTTCCCTCTGCGACTTGACATATCACCCATTACATCCCCCATAAAATCTTCAGGGACCTTAATCTCGATATCTAAAATTGGCTCAAGCAAACATGGTTGGGCTTGCATAAATGCTTCTCGAAAAGCCTGTTTCCCGGCCATTTGAAATGCGATATCTTTAGAATCAACAGGATGTTGTTTTCCATCATAGAAATCCGCCTTTACATCTACCACACGATAACCAGCCAATACTCCTTCAGTACAGGCCGCATTTACACCTTTTTCAACGGAAGGTACGAAGACTCTATCTACATTTTGCCCTACTAGAGAATGAACAAACTCAACACCATCGCCTCTTGATTTACTTTCAATACGCATCCATACTTCAGCAAACTGACCTGCGCCGCCACTTTGTTTTTTATGACGATATTTTGAAGAGCCTTGACCTTTGATAGTTTCCCTGTAAGGAATACGAGGCTTAAATGTCTCGACATCTACATTGAATTTGCGTTTCAACCTATCAATTGAAACTTGCAAATGAAGTTCTCCTTGACCTGAAATAACAGTTTGATGTAACTCAGGATCCACATTATAGATAAATGTAGAATCCTCTTCATGAATAGTTGCTAATCCCGTAGCTATCTTTTCCTCATCACCCTTTGATTTTGATTTTAAGCCTAAATGAATATTAGAGCTAGGCAACTCAACAGACGATAATTTAACCTTATTGTTGGTTCCTGTTAAGGTATTCCCAGTATGTGTATTTTTCAATTTCACTACAGCTCCGATATCACCTGCATTTAGTTTTGCAACACTTGTTCGATCTTTTCCATTCATTAAAAACATTTGTCCAAAACGTTCAGAGTTATTCAAAGTGGTATTATATAGATCTGCACCTGTTGAAACTGAACCAGAATAAACCCTAAAAAATGACAGTTCACCTACATGTGCTTCACTAATTGTTTTAAAAATATGAACCACGGGCGCATTTCCATCCAACGAAACACTTACTTCATCCCCAGAATTTGCATCTTCTGCTTTGATACTCGATCGGTCAACGGGTGAAGACCCATATTTCGATATAAAATCCATTAATCTTGCCGCACCAATATTTTGAGTTGATGCTGTACAAAACAATGGAATAAAAACTTGATTTTGAATTGCATGATGTAAGCCTTCTCTCATCTCTTCTTCCGTTAGGCTACCTTCTTCAAAAAACTTCTCAAGTAGTGTATCATCTGATTCAGCTACATATTCAATTAGCTCTTCATGCAAAGTCTTGATCTTGTCTTTCCATTCTTCAGGTAAATTATCTTCAGAATATTTTCCACTTCCATCAGTACTATATGTAATAAGTTCGCTTCTTAACACATCAATAATTTGATTAAATCCAGGACCTGAATTAACTGGTAATTGCATAGGAAAAACATTGGAACCAAAATGATCTTTCGCTTGCTGAAAAACCTTTTCAAATTGTGTATGTTCTCTATCTAATCCATTAATAACTAATATTTTTGTTAGTCCATAATTATTAGCATAATTCCATACCTGCTCAGTACCAACTTCAACTCCGTTAACTGCATGTACAACAACAACTGCTGAATCTACTACAGCTAAAGAAGATATTGTTTCACCAATAAAATCAAGGTATCCTGGCGAATCAATTAAATTAAATTTTGTTTCATTCCATTCTAAATGAAGTGGAGAAGAATGTATTGAGATTTGACGTTCATGCTCATCTTGATGATAATCGGATACAGTAGTACCGGACTCAATGGTTCCCAATCTATTTATTTCACCACTTTTTGATAACATTGCTTCTGCAAGCATAGTTTTTCCTGATCCGCCATGTCCTACTATGGCAAAGTTTCGGATATTTTTAGCTGCATAATCTTTCATTTTATACCTTCTTAATTATAATGATTTGTTTTGTCTTTTTACCTCGGATAAAAAATAGTAGGCTTAATTGTAATGATTAAAAAGGTTCTATATCAAGTAAATAAATATATGCTAAAGTCAAAAAAGACCTTGCTGTGAATTTGAAATGAATTCACGCAAGACTGGTGGAATAAATACATTACTCAAATTTATTTTTGAAAACTCAGTTGCCAAAACGTTTAATCGTTGATCAATCGGCTTCAATTTATTTAATACAAGAAATGCTTCATCATTAATTGAGCACATACCACCTACAAAATCACCCTTACCATGTACAATGTTAATATTCATTTTATGAGCGAGTTCTTCAAAGAGACTCAAAATCTTTTCTTTTTGGATCTTTTTTGTTTTAGTTATAAGAGATCCTTTTTTTTATTCTTATCCAAATGATCTACTAATTCTTTAATTCTCTCAACTTGATCCCTTGGAATCACCAAAGTTGCATCTTCTGTATGTACAACAACTAAATCACTAATTCCCATTAAGGCAGTAAAATGATTATTAGATTGAATTAGATTTCTTTTCCCATCTAAAACTAAACCATTTCCTCTAATTACATTTTTATTTTTTGTTTTTGGAGAAACATCATAAACAGAATCCCAAGAGCCTAGATCATTCCAATCAAATTCAGCTTTTACTACATAAATATCATCTGACTTTTCCATAATACCATAATCAATAGATTCTGGTTTGATATTCTTCCAAATTGTATCATAATCCTGTTTCATTTGAATTTTCTTTTCAATTTTTAATAATTGGTTATTTAATTCAGGCATATGTAAAGCGAAACGATTGAATAATGATTCTACTTTCCAAATAAACATTCCTCCATTCCATAAAAAATCACCACTTTTGATAAATCGTTTTGCCAACTTTTCATGAGGTTTTTCTGCAAATGTCTTAACATGAAAACCATTTAAATGATTTTTTGCATTTTCCATATCATACTGGATATATCCATAAGCAGTTGAAGCAAAGGTTGGTTTAATACCAATTGTAACTAATTTATTATCTTTATTTGCTAATTGAATACAAGAACGAATAGTCTTTGCAAATTTCTGAGCACCAACTACCAAGTGATCAGCTGGAAAAACACCCATAATTGCATCTTTTTTTATTTTATTAATATATAAAGCTGCTAAACCAATCGCAGGCGCAGTATTCTTGCCTGACGGTTCAACAATAATATTTTTCGATTTGACCCCTTTAATCTTTTTTTTAATCTTTGGTGCTAAATCTTCTCCGGTAATTATAAAAATATCTTCAACAGATTTTAATTTTTTCATTCTATCAACAGTGATTTGCAGCATAGTTTCACTGCCAATAATATTTAATAGCTGTTTTGGATTTGTTTTTCTACTTGCTGGCCAAAACCTTGTTCCACGACCACCAGCCATTATTACTGCATACATAAAATTATTTTTCCCCTAATATTTCTATAACACCTAAGTCAATATCCCAATTAGCTCGGACTTTAAATGTATCCTTATAGGAATAAAACCATTCACTTTCCTTAAATGGAAAAACAGATCCAAAATTGTATATACCATCATTATTAATATCATTAATAATCATTAAAGTATAAGATCCCTCTGGTATTTTATTAAACTCAAATTGATAATTAGAATTTACAATGGAATGAAAAATTTCTTCCTTTTTTTCCAGGCTCTTTAATTCAATTAATATTGATTGCGAATCAAAATCAATGGTCCCCTTCAATCCTCCATACCCCATTTTTTTACCTGATTTTATATCTATATAAACAATCGAATCTTTGAAAGATTTTCCTTCAATCGGAGTTAATTCTGAAGAAAAAATTAACAGTTTATAATCTTTTTTCTCTGCCCACCCATCGGAAGGTCGAAAAAGTGTAGTAGTTGGATTAATCCATTCAAGTTTTGTGAACGTAGTATCGGAATCAGAAACCATCATAAATGAAGAATCTGAAAATATTAAAATAGGTTTTGAAAAAATAATGGGTAACTCTGGCCCACCATCCTTATCTAATCTTATTAGGGTTGAAGAGGTTGGCTTAATGAGTTTTAGGTTACTTGTATCAATTTTTGTGACAGTCCGAAAACTTATTTTTGCATCCTTAAGTTCAACTTGTTCATTTAACAAAACTTTATCTATTATGAAATCCGATTTACCCTTTGATAATGTATCAGGAGAAATCATCAGAAACTTTTTAATATCTTCTGAATCTTGTTTTAATTCAGGTATAATTATTCTTTCATCAGAATCAATCAATTTTAGTCCTTGAAATATAGGATTATCCATTTCTTTATTAAAATTAATCCATCCCCATTTTTTACCGATCCACTCTCCATATGTTAATTTCAATTGAGGAGTTTCACGGGTTGGACGAATAGGTATACGAGATATAATACTATCTTTTTTTATAGAATAAATTTTTTGAGGGGTTACACCATATCCCATACGAGAAGGAATTAACGCTGCTCCTGCCGCACTTCGTTCCAGTCCCAGCAGTGTATAATCTCCTGGAGAAAGATACTTAAAACTAAAAAATCCTGAATCATCAGCTTCAGAAACATAAAGTGGTTCAGTTACAAATATAGAATCAACAAACCCATTTGATAACTTCCACAAGTGAACAGCATAATTTTCCTCTCCATATATTTGCCCTTTTATCTCTCCTTGGTCAATTATGTCTCCAGTACTAAAAGCAATTTGAATTGATTGTTTTAACGCTACTTTTCTTTCATCTTTTAAATTTCTATTAATGGTAATTACGTAAGTCTGATTGGATAATAATTTTTCAGGAAACAAAAGAATAATCTCGTCATCACTATATTTTATCTCAACTGGAGGATCCAATACTGGAGATATTTGAATTGCTGATTGAACGGATTTCTCATCAATATATTCTGAAAATTTCAATCTCACTTCACCACCATTGAATCTTAGACTACCCTCTTCAGGATGTGATGCGATTAGCTCAGGGGGAATTTTATCCTCAGGTCCTCCACTTGGAGGTGAAACTGCTGCACAGGAATAAATAAAAAATGGGAGACATATTGCTCCGCAGACTTGCCAAAATATTTTTTTAATTATTAAATATTGCAAACTATATTAATCTGATTTTGATAGTCCTAAATTTACAGGAATTTCTTCCTTAAATGTCATTTCAGTTTCAGTTATAATTGTTGTAATGCACCAAATATTTACACCAATTTTTGATGCTTCAAATAATGCTTTAGAAAAAACCGGATCCGTATCCCACATTGGAGCAAAATTTGTCGGATCATCCCTTTGACAAACAAAAAGGATCCCGGTTTCAATGCCCTTCTTAGTTAATTCTGTTAAAGCAATAACATGTCGAGTCCCTCGTGCTGTAATTGCGTCAGGGAATTGTGCCAAACCATTTTTAACATAAGTCACAGATTTAACTTCCAAGTAAAAAGGAGAATCTTCATAGTCATTTAATAAAAAATCAAACCGATGGTTCCCGTAAGGAATTTCAGATCGAATTAATCTATAATCATGAAACATTGGTAAAATATTTTTATCTAAACATTCCTTAACAAATTTGTTTGGCAAAACTGAAACTAATGATATCAGTTTTCCTTCAAATCGTACCATAACTGTTGAGAATTTTGTTTTTCTTTCAAGTTGATTTGTTGCAGGTCTTAGAAGAACTTCCGCACCTGGAATCAAAAATTCTTTTAAACGTCCTGGGTCAGGCAAGTGTGATCGAACTATTTTCCCATTAATTTTGACTAAAGTGATAAAACGATTGGGACGTTCAATAAAAGTACCTGAAACTAATGGACCCTCTATATTCATTTGTCAACTAAGAAATTACTATCTAAAGACATAATCTTCTTTAATATTATATGTTAAAGAAATAATATTTTGTATAATTAATTTATTTCCATATTTTCTTATGTTAAATAGATATAATTTAAAATATTATAATGAATATCGATCATATAGACAAATTTATTTTGTCAGAGCTTCAGGAAAACGCTCGTATAACTAATTCCGAACTTTCCAAACGAGTAAAATTATCTCCTTCAAGCACATTAGAGCGTGTAAAAA
>ENA-UPTF01001160-UPTF01001160.1-marine-metagenome-genome-assembly--contig:-NODE-1160-length-17064-cov-3.883323_pt1 | contig 17064 bp, 13 predicted proteins | sample MGYA00238166_ERZ767019 | MGnify/ENA primary metagenome ERZ767019 (study PRJEB28930, sample SAMN06266391) | marine metagenome | isolation source: Sea water from 250 m depth | place: Atlantic Ocean...
TTAAATATGGATTTATATAATTCATAAAATCCAATCAAAATACCTAGTCCAAGTCCAATTAGTATATATACAGGGGATGAGTTAAAATATTTATCTGCCATATATCCAATGAGTGTTAAGAAAATAACTGATCCTAGCAAAGTGTAAGATGCTGATGCTGCAGGAGCAGATTGGCGTACAAAACGTTGAAATTGTTTAATGGATTTACTTAAATAATCTTCATGATCATTTGCCATAATGATCGATTATTTTTTATTTGAAGCGGACGAATCAGGCTCAGGAGTTGGTTCATTTTCTATTAATACACAACTACCCTGGAATTGAGCACCTTCTTCAATAACCAATGAACGATATACTAGATCCCCCTTTAGATTACATTCAGATCCAAGAACTGCCCGATTTTCAACACGAACATTGCCATCTACCGTTCCTCCAATTTGAGAATCGTTAGCTTGCACATTACCATGTACTTCACCCCCTCGAGCTACCCGAACCGGACCTTCAGATGTAACATCTCCAAATACTTTGCCGTAAACAGCAACTCCACCTTGGCAAGTGACATTGCCTTGGATTACCGCATCGGCTCCAATCATAGTATGCACATCTTGATATTCATTCTTAGCCATATTATTCTATACTTATATTTGATTGGTTTAACTCGGGAAAATACAACAAAGGATCAATAGCTTCCCCATCTTTCCATATTTCAAAATGAAGGTGAGGCCCTGAGCTAATTCCAGAATTTCCGGATGTTGCGATTACATCTCCACGCTGTACTTTTTCATATGATCTTACCAAAATCAATTCATTATGACCATAATAGGTAAAATATTCATTATTATGATAAATAACGACCAAGTTCCCAAGTTCAGGAGTCCATCCAGAAAAAACAACTTGTCCAGAAGCGCTTGCTAAAATTGGTTCCCCTATAGGTATTGCAATATCTACACCAAGATGCTTGCTAATATCGCCTTCATTATTATTAATCATATTTTGAGTAACAACACCAGATACAGGTAAAATAGAAGGCACATTATCCAAGTACCCTGATCGAATTGCTTGATCATCCATTGTTTCTACCAATTTGCCATCGGCTGATTCACTCTCACCAAGATATGAGCCCAATGCTTTTTGAACAACTAATTCCATTTGTTTCATCCGTTCAAGATCTCTATATAATTCTAATACTTCTGTCCTCTCTTCAATAACTTCTGAATACCGATTTTTCATTCTCTGATGGTCAAAAGCTTTTGGGCCAAAAATGAATAAGGCAATTATCATACCAGTGATTATACCAACAATGCTGAAAATTATAATTAGGGTTCCATTGCGAGAAATAGAAAACTGTCTATTCTTTCCATCGTGATCTGGTACAATTAAAAAAGTATATCGACTGGGCTTCATAAATTTATTCTATAGTACGAATTAAATCTAAAATACGTTCTAAATCATCATTTGAAAAATAATTTATCTGAATAGAGCCCCCTTTTTTTCCTTTATGACTCAATTGAACTTTTGTACCTAAAATACTTATTAGTTCGTCTTCTAGTTGACGAATTGATTTATTTTTTGGTTTGGATCTAGAGCTTTTAGATAAATCGTTTGGTTTTGTTTTATCTTTTGCAACATTCTCTGCTCCTCTAACAGAAAGACCAAGTTTAATTATCATCTGCCAAAGTTTTAGCATGCCTTGTTTAGTCTTCATTGCCAAAATAGCACGACCATGCCCAGCACTTATTTGATTATTTCTTAAACTTTTTTTGATCTCACCTGGGAGCTGTAATAGACGTAGAGCATTAGTTATCGTGGATCTATTCTTCCCTACTGTCTTAGCAATTTGGCTTTGTGATAAATTAAATTTGCTCTGAAGGACTGCATAGGCTTCAGATTCTTCAATCGGATTTAAGTTTTCTCTCTGGATATTCTCAATAAGAGCAACTTCCATCATCTCAGATTCATCTATTACTTCTAAAAGATATGCAGGTATATTTTTCTTTTTTGCAAGTTTTGATGCACGCAATCTTCTTTCACCAGCTATCAATATATACTGATTTTCAAAGGATCGCACTGTTATGGGAGTTACAACACCTTTTTCTTTTATTGATGCACTTAATTCATCCAAAGACTTTGAATCAAAATATTTTCTAGGTTGATGTGGATTTCTTTTGATTTTTGAGATTGGAATTGTTGTTACGCCTGCAGGAAGAACAATATCTTGACTTTGCGGACGTATTAAAGCTTCCAAGCCTTTGCCTAGGCGTTTAGTTGCCATTATTTCAATATCTCTTCTACTAATGAAATGTAATTTTGAGCACCCGTTGAATTTGCATCGTATAGTAATGCTGGTTTTCCAAAACTAGGGGCTTCACTTAAACGAACATTACGGTGAATAATCGTTTCGAAAATTTTATCTTTGAAAAATCCTTTAACCTCATCAGCAACTTGTTTTGATAAATTTAATCTGCTATCGTACATAGTTAATAGTACACCCTCTATTTCAAGTTTTCGATTCAAATTCTTCTGCACCAATCTAACAGTGTTTAAAAGTTGGCCTAGTCCCTCCAACGCATAATATTCACACTGAATTGGAATTATCACTGAATTTGAGCAAGTCAATGCGTTTAAGGTAAGTAAACCTAGTGAAGGAGGACAATCAATCAATATATAATCATATTTTTTTCTAATAGATTTTAATGCTTTCTCTAATTGGTGTTCTCTTGACATAAGATTTACTAACTCAACTTCTGCACCAACAAGATCATTCGTAGATGTGATCATATCCAGGAATTCTAATTTGGTGTTTGTTATTATATCTTTTGTTTTGGATCCACGGATAATAATATCATAAATCGTCCCTTTTGGCTCATCAGTTATTTGTTCAAGACCTGTTGTAGCATTAGACTGTGGATCTAGATCAATTAAAAGTGTTTTTACTTCAGAAACAGCAAAGCTCACAGCCAAATTGACTGACGTAGTGGTTTTACCAACTCCACCCTTTTGATTAGTTAATGAAACAATTTTACTCATCGAAAGATATACCAATACACGTTATAGAAGTAATTAATTTAGTGGAATAACACTTCTTGAATCAATAAAGGTATAATTTATATTTGAATCAAATATGTTAATTTGATTACTTGGGTATTTTGCATGAGTTCTTTTTTATCATTATTCATATTATAACGTTTATTCAAAACAATGAAAAGGTCACTTCCTGGAGTATGAATCCAATTAATCCTACAATATAACTGAAGTTGTTCTGAAAAATTATCATACTGAATTATTGCTTTACCAAACCATTTCCGGTTTAATGCAACTTCAGCAGTAAAGCCATAAACATTTGCTGTGAATTCACCTTGGTTGGACATAAATATAATATTTTGGTTGGCAGATCCGTATAAGGTCAAATGATTGGAAAACTGTTTTCCAATGGAACCAGCCCAACTCGTTTTATTTCCACCAAAATAATCTCCTTTTGAAATGGCGAAGTTACCCCAAACGCCCCTACTCTGATTCGTTCTAGCAGAGAATGAAATTTTTCTATCACTATAGTTCCCCTTCTGAATTTCAAGTCCATTACCTAAAGTAAAACCATTGGATAATTTTTCTTTCTCTTGAATAATTTTTAATCCAATTCTATCTCTTGATTCAAAAATAGCATCAATTCCACCATTTACAATGCTTGTCTCACTAAGACCCTCAAGATTCTTAACATCTCTTACGTATAAGGTGAACCTCATTTGGCGAATTACTTCTTCTCCATTCCCTACTCTTGGTGTGAATCCCATTATTGCACCAGTGCCTACCATATCATTTCTTTGGACAAATCCAAGAGCAGGATGGAAATTTTTATCAACACGGTGTTGGCCAGCAGTAAAAAAATAGCGATCATTTTTTAAATCAACCCTAATCATTGAGGCTTCTGAAGGTTTATCAAATTGACCATCTTGAACTTGACTATACCAAGTAGAAACACTGCTATTTCCCCAAAACCGCATTTGTCCATCAAAGCCAAAAACTGAATTTTGGATTTCTTTATTTGACACATCTGTGACAATTGCACCAATTGTGGTTCGATCACGAATATCTGACCTTAATCTTAAAGCGCTATATGCTGTTGCTGGCAATCCATTTTCTGCTTGAGTGTGAATGTTTAGTGCTCCAATAGAGGTTTTCCCTATCTGCCCATACAGACGTGAGCCACCTAAAACATTTTGATCTAAACCAATACGTCGACTAAAAAATATTTCAGTTTGACGAGAATTTCCAAAAGAAAATAATTTAGAACGCGTTAAAAAGAATTCTCTTTTTTCAGGATAAAACAAGCTAAATCTCGTCAGATTAATTTGAGCATTATCTGCTTCTACCTGTGCAAAATCAGTATTGTAAGTCAAATTGAGCGTCAAATTAGACTTCAATCCATAATATAAATCTGCACCAGCGTTTCCTAAATCATCAGATATATTTTCATTATCTTTTATTTGTTCCTGAGCTCCAGCAATTCCGAATGGTTTAATCTTAATATCATTACCCCTTTTGATATTCTTTAACCCAGTCAAATTTGCATACTGAGAAACCTGATAAACATCAGAGCTATACTCCAATCCAATATGAGGCCACATTACACTTTCATTTTTTCTATTAATATATCGTTTTACAGCTAATCCCATCGTTAGTTCATCTTTGCTTGGAAATCTTAAGGTATTCCATGGAATGGCAACCTCTAATACCCAACCAAAATCTGTTACACGACCTTCACTAATATAAACTCCATCCCATGCCCATTCATCCAAACTAGGTTTATTTTCATCAGAGATCAATGCATCATCCTGAGTGCCTAGTGGATTCATTTCAAATAAATAAGCATTCCTTCGATCTAGGTAGGTATCTAATGCAATTTCCAATTTATCATCTCGGTGAATCCAACCACCTCTATTAAGAATAGTCGCACGAACTTTTTCAGGCTCACTATCAAAAAAAGTAAATCCAAAATATAGATAATTATTATCATAGAGGATTCGCATTTCAGATTTTTCACTAGGTTTGGACCCATCTTGTGGTAATCGTTGAACAAATTCAGTAATAGGAATTACTGATTCCCATATTTCTTCATCTAATACACCGTTTATTTCAATTGATTTATCAGTGCGTACGGCCACTACCTCGGGACGAACTTGAGCAATAAGATTAGGATTGAAAAAATAAATTAATAATAAACTTAGTTTATTAATTCTCAACAATAAAATCTCCTACTCCTTTGGACCATCATTCCACCACCATAATGGTTCTAAATCTTTTGTATTTGGCCAAACTTCATTCATAGAGTCTCCTTCGTAGAGCACACCATTCTTCATCACATATTCTATAGCATTTGAATTTCGAATGTTAGCTAAAGGATTTTTATTTAAAATAACTAAATCTGCAAGTTTGCCAACCTCAATAGATCCAATATCATCTCCTACTCCAATGATCTTTGCGCCATTTATAGTCGCAGCCTTCAATGCTTCCATTTCCGTCATCCCACCACTATGTAAAGACCAAAGCTCCCAATGATAACCCAAACCATTAAATTGCCCATGTGCACCAACACCAACGAGTCCACCTGCTTTCATAATTTTTGCAGCATCTGTAGCTATTTTAGAAAATGAATATTCATCTTTCCTAAACCATGGAACTCTACGAGTTTTAGATTGAATAATATTATCAGGAACGAATCTTTTTACTTTTGGATTATCATGAACTTCTTCTGTTGAATAATAATAATTCTCAGCCCAGGGGCCACCATAAGTAACAAGCAAAGTGGGTGTATATGTCATACCTGATTGAGCCACTAATTCAACAACATCTTTATGTAATGGAGTAATAGGAAAAGAATGTTCATTACCATGAAAACCATCTATTGCATGGGTTAAGTTTAATTTCAAATCAAGTGCTCCTTCAGTTGTTGGCATCATTCCCAATTCATTTGCAGCTTGAACAATATAATTCCTCTGCTTTCTGTTTCCGGCAATATAGGATTTTAAATTTCTTGTACCATAATGATCACGATAACGTTTCATTAAAGCCAAAGCTTCATCTTTACTTTGAAAATTATTTTGTGAAAATATTCCTGGCCCTGTTGAGAAAGCTCTAGGTCCAATCATTTCACCAGCATCTACTAGATCTTGATAGGCAAAAGGATCATTAGTAGATGTTTGAACATCTAATCCAGTAGTAACCCCCCATGCAATATTTGCTATAAATGTCCAATTTTGCCGATCCAAAATACCTTTTTTAATACCAAAATAATGAGCATGAGTATCCACAAAGCCTGGAATAATTGTTTTACCATTTACATTGATAACTTTGGCTTCATTCGGAATTTTTACTGATCTAACATTTCCTACTTGGTGAATTCGATTATTTTTTATTATTACTATCCCATTATTAATAACCTCATCTCCATTCATAGTAATTATTTTTGCACCTTTAAATGCAACCATACCTTTTGGCTTAGCCTTATTTATAAGAACATCGATCTTTGTTTCTAATGATGGGATAGATGGTAATGCATTACTTGTAGAATCTTTTTTTGTTTCAAATGAAACGGAGTCTACTGGCATACGATAAAATGTTGATCCTACGGCCCAAGTAATTGTTTTACCTTTATCTGCCCATCCAAAGTAATCAGCACCTACATGGGTCAACTTTTTTACAGGTATTGTTGGGCTATTAACATTTATCTCAGGTGCTTTTCCACCTATTTTTGGAATAGGTAATATATAGAGCTGATTGTTGACACCAGCTAATGCTAATGTTCGATTTGGGTTAAATCGAATATCACGGGCATTGACGGGCTTGTCGCTTCCATAAAATCCTTTTCCTTTTACAGTTAAATGTTCACGGCGATCGGTTCCATCTAATCGGACTGAAATGACACCATTCCCACGACCTAGTGCAGTATAACTATACCCATTTAAGAAAACTCTATCTGGATCATCTGTAAAAAATGGTTTTCCTAAACCTCGTGATGGCATAATTAAAGTTATTTTGCCACCGTTGGCACTTAACGAAATCAAGTCCATTGGAACAGATGGACCACCAAATTCTGATTGAGTCCTTAATCTTTCAATAGCTGAACCTCTAAGCACTACAATAGTTTTTCCATCTGGGGTAAAAACAGGACTCGAATAAAAACCAGGAGTTTTGGTTAACTTTTTAGGCAGACTTCTCCCATCCGCTTTCACTTTCCATACATGACCGCCAGTTGCCTCCCAAGTAACATATACGATTGACCTACCATCAGGAGACCAAGATGGATGAAATTCGCCTAATTTGCTTTTCGTAAGTCTTTTATGTTCACCCGTTTTTACATCGGCAATATATAAGTGCATAAATGTTGAGAATACGATTTGCTTTCCATTAGGAGATAAAACCGGATCCATTATAATCCTTGATGATGTGGGATTATCATTTATTCTGTATGGGAATGTAAGCTCAGGCCCTAAATCAAGATCCACTCTAGCAGAAAAATCAATTTGTTTGATTAATTTTGTTTTCAAATTAACTCTGTGAAATTTTCCATTTTTAGTAAATACTATTTCATTCCCATTCGGATGGAAATCATACGTAGGAAGCACATCCCTTGTATGACGCGATTCTTGATCATCTCTTACAATTGGATATACCAACCAATCGTCTTTACCCTTTTCAAGATCTTTTATTCTTAGACCAGTTTTTGTTTTATACCTTGTACCATATATAAGAAATTTTCCATTAGGTGAAACCTTAGGTTTAATCCCGCTACCTTCAGCTCTAGTAATAATATCTTCAATTCCTGTAATTAAATCTCGGCGAGCAATCTGCCAAGCAGGGAAAGACATGTTATAGCTGAATCCACCTCTTTTATTTGAATAGTATAAAAATTTTCCATCTGGAGAAACCTCAGGTCCTAATGCATTTTTCCATTGATTACCAGGCGCATCAGGTTTTGGTTTGGATTTTGTAATTTGAATACCTGAGCCACCTTTTATATGATACATCCAAATTTCAAAAGTTCTCTGTGGCCAACTAGTTTGGGAAACAAAAACATATTCTCCATCATTTGAAAAAACTGGAGAAGCGTATTGACCTGCATCTGATTTACTTAATTGTTTAGGATTCTTACCACTAACATTCGCAATCCATAAATTTTCCGACCCGCCCCTATCGCTTATAAATGAAATATTCTCTCCATCAGGAGAAAATACAGGTTGAGAGTCAAAAGCAATCCCTGAAGTAATACGTTTTGCCTCTCCTCCACGAAATGGCATTAAATAAAGATCGCCCACTAAATCAAAAATTATTGACTTTCCATCAGGCGAAACATCCAGAGACATCCAAGTTCCTTCATCCGTGGTAAATGAAATACTTCGATTAGGCTTTAGGGGAAGATTATTTCCTAAGCTATCTGCTTTTTCTTCCGCGAATAGAAATGAAATAATTGATATAATTGTAAGTGTTTTTTTCATCATACCTCCTCAATTGATAAATTATAAGAACTAATTAATTTGCATGCTTATTTTTAAAAAAAATAAAATAAATTGGAATTCCTGATAAAACAAAAATCAAATCCTGTGCTGATGCCCAAGTTTCATAATAGGCACGAAGCACAACCAATAAGATTATCCCACCAATGTATAATGAAGGAAGAAAAGGATAATATGGCAACTTATAACACTCTTTATTACCCAAATCCAACGATCTAAATTTGAAAAATGCGATTGTTGTAAATCCATAAAAGATTAAAATAGCAAAAACCATTCCCGCAACTATAGTTTCGAAATTTTGACGAATTAAAATTATCACAACGCTCCATATACAATGTGCAAGAATTGCGTGTGATGGAGTTTGAAATTTTGGATGTATATAATCAAACCATTTAAACATTAATCCATTTTTAGCCATCGCATAATAGACACGAGTAGTTGCCATCATTGTACCGTTCACACTTCCTGTAGCTGAAATAATAACCATTATTGATATAAGGCTAGCTCCAATATTACCAAATAATGAAATAGCTGTGTCCGAAGCCACAATTGTGCTAGATCGCATACCACCTAAACCGATAACAGCATGATATAAAAAATTAGATCCAATATAAAGGATTGCAATGATTATCATTCCATATAACATAGATTGAGGAATCACCTTTTGTGGTGTTTTCATTTCTCCTGCTACATAGCCAACTCTATCCCAGCCTAAGAAAGAAAAAACTATCATAAACAATGCGGCAACAATATTGCCTGTACTTCCAAGCGTTGCTGTGGCTTGAACGGTTTCGGATAATTTTGAAAAATTGCCATCAACAAAAAACAACCCAACAAGTGTGAAAAGGAATAATCCAGTAATTTTAACTGATGAAGAAAATTTGTTATAAAGACTCCCCTTTTCAACTCCCAGATAATTGATTATACCAAATATAATCAGGATCAAAATAGCTAGCATGATCTTATATGATTGATTTAAAGGAATAAAAAATCCTATGTAGTCAGCAGATAGTAAACTTAGTGCTGCTGCCGGACTAGTGCGGATAATTAAAAGTTGAGACCAGCCAAATAAGAAACCCCAAAAGGGTCCAAAGGCTTTTTCCATATAAATGTATTCGCCTCCAGTATTGGGGAAACGAGTACCTAGCTCCGCATAAATCAGTGCACCAATATAGACAAATACAGCTACACCAATCCAAAGAGCAATAACAATAGAAAACGAATCGACATATTTCGCAATAACTTGTGGAGTCTTAAAAATTCCGGCACCAATTGTAATCCCAACCAATAGTGCAACACCATCCGTAAGACCAAGAGATTTTTTAAGTTTTGACATTTTACCTTAAGGCTTTACATATTTATACATAAGTCTGATTAACGCATAGGCTTCTACCATATCTTTTGCATTATACTGAACTGTATAACCATCAATCCAATTCATATTGGGTATGGCTTGCAAAACTTCTGCATGAGTTGGACTTGAAAATTTTAATTTTATTGAAACACCGTTTTTTAGTTTAATTGGTTTTTTTGTTTTTATTTTTTTTATTGCTCGAACTGTGGCCTCTGATAATTCTTTTTGTACAACTGTGCCATGTTTCAATTTTGCGACTTGAGCTGTTATAGCAGTCTTTGTTGTTACTAACTCACAGTTTACAAGTTTCCCAAATTGGTTTGTAAATACATCATCTCCAGCAGCCAAAATTACTGGGACATTCATTTCTCCGGCATAGAAGGCATTCAATCCACCTTCACCAACTTCAGTATCATTAAGCCATAGTCCTTTTACAGACCCTGAGCCAGTATGAGCTAAGAAACCTCGTGCTGTTCCTGCTCGAGCATGATAACCTAAAAATATGGCACCATCGAAACTTCTGTCTAACCCTTGAACCATGCCATAGGGTTTTTTATTCCCCTGAATGTAGATAACTCTTGGATCAAGATCTTGATGATTGAGATTTTGCATATCTCCATGAGAATCATTGACTACTATTTCTGCAGATGAATTAGTTTTATAAATTGCAGATACCACTGCATTTACCTCAGCCGTCATCAGAATACGACCTAAATTATAATCTTTACCTTTAGCTCGGGTCATTTCCGACGTCCCTATACCACCAATACCTTCCATATCAACTGAAATAAATATTTTAAGTGATGCGTTTGCACATAGAAAAGAACATAAACTAAGTAATACTACTAATTTTCTCATAATTAATCCTTACCAAATGGAAGACGATTTAAAGCAATATTACCATTGCTCATAACAAATACAACATCCTGTATAGTACGAACATCATTTAATGGATTCTTAGTAACCACAATTATATCAGCATCTTTACCAATATCAATCGTACCAGTTTGTTTTGAAATTCCCAATAGTTCTGCGCCAATAATAGTTGCTGAACGAATAGCATCTATTGGTTTCATTCCTAGATTAATAAAGTTTGTTATTTCCATTCCAATTCTGGTGGTACTATTAGGACCATATCCCGTATCTGCACCAGTTGCAATTTTAATACCCATTTTATAAGCCATTTTGATGGTTCTTTCCAACGAAGGTAGCATATGTTGACCTCTAATTATCAATACTGGATTATCATAATCTCCCCCAGGTTGCGTCAAATCCACAACTGTAGTAAATGTCGGGACAAGAAATGTGTCCATTTTTTTCATGAGCTTTAAAGTTCTTGAAGTTAGATATGTACCATGCTCAATACTTTTTACACCCGCTTTAACAGCAGCATAACCTCCTTCATCTCCATGCGCATGGGCCATTACCGGAATATTATATTTATTTGCTTCATCTACTATAATCTTTAATTGTAATTCGGTATATGTTTGTTTTCTTGGATCAGTTTGCGGGAGTCCTGCACGCTCCGTTCCACGTGTTTTGATAAAATCGACACCGCGCTGAGCATTCACTTGAACAACTTTTCTTAAGTCATCTTCTTTATGCACACCACTATGTAAATCTCCTAGACGAGTATCGGCTAAAATCGTTTCACCCAAATTTGGTGTTACAAATACTCCTGCAGCAATCATTTCGGGGCCAATTAATGCGCCAGTTTTAACCATTTCGCGAATTGATATATCTTGAAAATTTGGTGTGCTTGCACTTCTAGCCGTGGTCACACCAGATTCTAAAGCACGATTTGCAGATTCTATAGTTCTTATATGAGTATGAGCATCAATAAAACCGGGTAGCAAATACATTCCATTCAAATCAATCAAATCATATCCTTTAGGTTTTAATCCATCTTTTTTTACTGATTCAATTTTACCATTTGAGATAAAAATCATCATGTTTCTTTTTTCAACATTAGCAATCCCATCAATAAGATTGGCATTAAAGAGTATAAGTTTATTTTGTCCACTGATAATGGATGAAAAAGTCAATTGTAAAACAATTAATAATACTTTTTTCATAAATCACTCCTTGGAAATTTATTGATCCATAACATAGCATCAAGCACAAGACAATGGAAGGAAATTAAACTTAAACCTAAAATTGATATATTATGTTTCAAAGGTTGTTCAACTCCGCTAGCAGTAGCCAGTCCTATAGTCATTAATAAAATTGATAAAGCCGTAATCCATAATTCAGCTTGAACAAAAGCCCACTTTAAATATGTGGGTGAATCGATATATGAAAATGTAGTGTGAATCCATAAAGAAGCAGACGAGAGAAAAAGAATTAATAAAATAATCATTTTAGCTGCATCTACTCTACCCCAAAAAAACTGCAAACTTAATCCATCGTTATAAACCATATAATAAATTGCATAGCAGTAACCAAACCCAGCAAAAAACATCGATGTGACTATCCAAGGTCTCCAATTAATAGGTACACCACCCCAAAGATCTGTTCTTGTTTCAGGATGATAAATCAAGGCAATTATATAACCCCCGAGAACTGCAATACCTCCAATGAGATTTATCCATAAAAATTGAGTTTGTATGCGCATTTTATCCTCTTTTCCTTTGTTTTATTCCTTTGGGGATTGGAATAATAACCATTTATATTTTTAGTGAAAGATTACATCTAATTTTACTTAAACTATTTATATGAAAGCATTAGTTAAACATTCACCTAAAGTTGGAATCTGGATGGAAGATGTCCCTATTCCTGAATGCGGGACAAATGAAGTAAAAATAAAAATTACGCATACAGGAATTTGCGGATCAGATCTTCATATCTATCAATGGGACGAGTGGGCCCAACGTACATTGGAACTTCCTTTAGTTATTGGACATGAGTTTTGCGGTATAATTGAAGAAATTGGTCCCGGCGTCACTCACTGTAAAGTGGGCGATCGTGTTTCAGGCGAAGGGCATATCACCTGCGGATTCTGTCGAAATTGTCGCGCTGGTAAAAGACATTTATGCCATAAAACAATTGGGGTGGGTATCCAAAGATCTGGAGCATTTTCAGAATTTCTAGTAATTCCAGAATCAAATGTATGGCCAATTCATAATACTATTGATTCGGAAATTGCCGCCTTCTTTGACCCATTTGGTAATGCAGTACACACAGCGTTATCATATAATATAGTGGGTGAAGACGTTTTGATAACTGGTGCAGGTCCTATTGGAATTATGTGTGCTAGTATTTGCAAATTTGTCGGTGCAAGAAATGTAGTCATTACTGATATTAATGAATATCGATTAGATCTTGCTAAAAAACTTGGTGCTACCAAAACCATTAACATATCTAAGGAAAAAATTGAAGACTGTTTTAAAGAACTAAATATTAATAATGGTTTTGATGTAGGCTTGGAAGTTTCTGGTAATCCTTCAGCATTTAATAACCTTCTATCAAAAATGTATAATGGAGGAAATGTTGCGCTTTTAGGATTACTTCCTAAGTCTACTCAAATTAATTGGGATGATATCATTTTTAAAGGTCTTCATATCAAAGGTATATATGGTAGAGAAATGTATGAAACTTGGTATAAAATGACACAAATGCTTCAAAGTGGTTTGGATATTTCAGGAATATTGACGCATGAACTTCCTGTTGACGATTTTCAAAAAGCATTTGACATAATGGAATCAGGACAATGCGGAAAAGTAGTTTTGAAATGGTAATTATATAATGGACGATTCTGGAAAAATATATCAAAAAACATTAAAAGATATTGAAGCAGAAGGACTTTACAAACAAGAACGGATCATCACTACACCTCAAAGAGTTCAAATTTCAACAGATAAAGGGAATGAAGTACTCAACTTCTGTGCTAACAATTATTTGGGATTAGCTGACCATCCAGACATTATTTCAGCAGCAAAAGCTGGGCTTGATCAATACGGCTATGGTCTAGCTTCTGTCCGATTTATATGTGGAACTCAAGAACTTCACAAAAAATTAGAATTAAAAATATCTGATTTTTTTAACTCCGATGATACTATACTATATACTTCTTGCTTTGATGCAAATGGAGGTTTATTTGAAACACTTCTTGGCCCTGAGGATGCAATTATATCTGATTCATTAAATCATGCATCTATAATTGATGGAATACGACTTAGCAAAGCACAAAGATTAAGATATAATAACAGTGACATGAATGATTTGGAATTGCAGTTGAAGAAAACAAAAAGAGCTAGATTACGATTAATTGCAACTGATGGAGTATTTTCGATGGATGGTTATATAGCAAAATTAGATGAAATTACCAATTTAGCTGAAAAATATGATGCAATGGTCATGGTTGACGATAGTCATGCCACTGGATTTATTGGTAAAACGGGTCGAGGATCTGCTGAACACTGCAATGTGATGAATAAAATTGATATTTGGACATCTACTCTTGGCAAAGCCTTAGGTGGAGCATCAGGAGGATTTACTACCGGTCGAAAACATATTATAGACCTACTTCGGCAACGATCTCGACCTTATATGTTTTCAAACACTGTGGCACCAGCGATTGTTGCTGCAAGTTTAAAAGTTTTTGATATGCTTTCTTCAACTACCTCACTAAGGGATAAACTTGAAAAAAATACTCTATATTTTAGAGAACAAATGACTTCTGTTGGTTTTGATATCAAAAATGGAATTCATCCAATTGTTCCAATTATGCTTTATGATGCAGTATTAGCTCAAAAAATGGCAGCTGCATTATTAGATGAGGGTATTTATGTTATTGGTTTTTTCTTCCCAGTTGTGCCAAAAGACGAGGCACGTATTCGAGTTCAAATTTCGGCAGGTATGGAAAAATCAGATCTAGATCAAGCTATAAATAAGTTTTCCAAAGTTGGAAAAACTATGGGAGTAATTTAATTCTATCAAGCTTGCGCTGGTAATAAACCAAGAGTAAATTCACCGGCTTTTTCAACATTATTTTTATTAAAAAATGAATAAAGAATTAACACCTAGATTATTAATTATTGGACTGGTATTGACCTGGGCCATTTGGGCTATCTGGCCAACCTTCAAATACCAACAATTAAGTGATTCTGAAATAGAAAGCCTTAGAGATGAAGGCAAGCTAGAACAACTAGAGTCGCGCTCTATTAAACAAGGTTTGGATCTTAAAGGAGGTATGTATATTGTACTTGAGGTAGATCTACCCACCTTGGTTGAAAATCTTGCAATTAATAAAGATAGAAAGTTTGCTCAAACAGTAATTGATGTTCGTAATCAACTTGTTATTTCTCCAGAAGGTGATTTTTTCACAATGTTTTCTGATGCATCATCAAAGAATAATTTAAAGTTATCTCGCTATTACTATGACTACGGATCAAATAGGGAAACCATAATAACAGCACTTAAAGAAGAAGGTGAAGATGCAATTAATCGTGTTTTAGAAATTTTACAAAATCGTATAGATCAATTTGGTGTTGCTGAACCAACAATACAAAAACAGGGTAGTCAACGCATTATTGTTGAGTTAGCAGGCGTTCAAGATTCAGAAAGAGCAAGAGCTCTATTAGAAAGCACAGCTCTACTTGAGTTTTATATAGTAAAAGAAGTAACCACTACAAATGATTTAATGATTAAAATTGATCAATCCCTTAAAGGAAACGAAGTTGTTGCTACAGTTTCAAAATCAACTGAAACAAGCCAAGACATTACACCAAAAGCTCAAGATGAAACTGTTTCTGTTACCGAATTATTTGGTGAAACACAAAACGATGAATCAAGAGACATAAATGATGAACAAGTCAGCGAAAATATTAATGCTGATAGGCCTTTCTCTTCATTACTAAGAAATTTAGGAAATACTATAGGTGTACCTGAAAAAAATGTCTATGCTTTAAGAAAAATTTTAGAAACACCTGAAGTAAAAGAAAGGTTGTCATCAGCTGGAGGAACATTTCTATTTAGCCATAAAGCAGAAGAATACCCTGGCGTAGATGGCAATCTTGAAAAAATGTATGCCTTATATTTATTAGAAGATCGCGCAGAGCTCACAGGAGGTGTTGTAGAGGAAGCAAAAGCAAATCTAGGACCTCAAGGCAGTACCTCTGCTGGTCAACCAATTGTTAATCTATCAATGAACTCCGATGGTGCTAGAAAATGGGCCATAGTTACTGGATCTAATGTCGGACGTCAGGTTGCTATTGTATTAGATAATAAAGTTCATATGGCACCAAATATTCGAGAAAAGATTTCTGGAGGAGGAACATTAATTGAAGGCTTTGCAAATATTAATGAGGCAAAAGATATAGCCATTGTGTTGCGTGCTGGTGCATTGCCAGCTCCAGTAGACATCATTGAAGAGCGAGTTGTGGGCCCCTCACTTGGAGCTGATTCTGTTCGCCAAGGCACACAATCCGTAATGATTGGACTTGCATTAGTACTATTATTTATGTTGATTTATTATAGGTTAGCTGGAACTATTGCTGATTTTGCCTTGATCTGGAATATTATTCTAGTCCTTGCCATATTAGCTTCATTACAAGCTACTTTGACCTTGCCTGGAATAGCTGGCTTAATATTAACAGTTGGTATGTCTATTGATGCAAATGTTATCATTTTTGAGCGGATACGTGAAGAACTTAAAAAAGGCAAAACACCAAGGGCTGCTGTTGATGGTGGATATCAAAGAGCATTAACTACGATCATAGATGCAAACGTCACCACGCTAATTGCAGCATTAGTCCTATGGCAATTTGGGACAGGACCTATCAAAGGCTTTGCTACTGTACTATTTTGGGGTATTCTAATTTCTATGTTCACAGCTATTTTTGTCACACGAACTATTTTTAATTCATTTACAAGTCGTAAAGGTCTAACAAAGTTGAGCATATGAGAATAATTAAAGAAACTCACATTAACTTTATGCGTCAACGCAAAATAACTTCAATTATATCTATATCAATTATCCTTGCAGGAGTAGTTTCGCTTGTAATTAATAATGGACCAAAACTCAGTATAGATTTTAAAGGTGGAACAATTGTATCTGTGCAATATCTAGAGTCTGTGGAAATAAGTGAAGTGCGAAATGCATTAAGTAATATTAATCTCAATGGCCAAATTTTTGATTTCAGTAAAGAAGAATTAAAATACTTTGGAAATAAATCATCTATTTCAGTACGTGTTCCTCATATC
>ENA-UPTF01001163-UPTF01001163.1-marine-metagenome-genome-assembly--contig:-NODE-1163-length-17034-cov-4.076959_pt1 | contig 17034 bp, 19 predicted proteins | sample MGYA00238166_ERZ767019 | MGnify/ENA primary metagenome ERZ767019 (study PRJEB28930, sample SAMN06266391) | marine metagenome | isolation source: Sea water from 250 m depth | place: Atlantic Ocean...
ATAATTGAGAACTTTCGACCCAGAGTAATGAGGAATTTGAATATAGGTTACGACGTTCTCAAAACTGTTAAGCCTGACATTATTTTCGTTTCAATGCCTGGCTTTGGAGTAGATGGACCTTATTCTGAATATCCTGCTTTTGGCACTACAGCTGAAGCAGTAGCGGGCATTCCCTCTCTTATTGGCTATGGTGATGGAGTTCCAATATCTACGGGTATAGCTTACGGCGACCCTATCTCGGGATTGAATGCTATAACCCTGATAATGGCTGCACTCCGAATTAAGAATCAGACAGGGCACGGACAATTCATTGATATCGCATTGTCGGCAAGTCCACTGTGCAATCTTGGTGAATATGTTGGAGCATATTCGGGCTCCAAAAAAGTTCCTAATCCCTCTGGTAATCGCTCTAAAGAATATTCCCCACAGGGTGCTTTTCGTTGCAGAGGGCGGGATCAATGGATCGCTATAAGTGTTTTTAATAATAGAGAGTGGATGAACTTGAAGAACTTGCTCAACGATTCCGATGTTAATGATATCGAAACCGATACTTTGGAACACAGGAAAAATCATGAAGAAATAATCGAGGGAGCATTAGCTAAATGGACTTCAAGACTTGATGCATTTGAAGCTGTTTCGCTTCTTCAGGAAAATGGAATCAGATCTGGCAATGTCAGTAGCGGTGCACAACTTTTGGAAGACGCCCACTTGAACGATAGAGATTTCTTTTTTGATTTTGAAGAGGAGGAATATGGGTGGAAAAGATATGACGGTAATTCTATTCCAGGGAATAAAATCCCCAAGTCCAAATGGAGTGGGACGAATGATGTTGGTGTCAATAGTAAAGAAATACTTACTGACCTGTTAGGGTATACAGAATCTCTTTGTAAAGAATTGGCCTCGAAAGAAGCCGTTTATTTTGGGGACTGAACGTCGAGAGAAAGGAGTCTAAAAAATGGCAACTTATGAAGTAAATTCCCCCATGACCGGTCGTGTGGTAGAGGTACCGGTTTCCGTTGGCGATCAAGTATCAGAGGCGGATCTTTTGGTGGTTATTGAGTCGATGAAAATGGAGAACGAAGTTTTTTCGGAAATTGCAGGCACCGTGTTGGAAGTACGAGTGGAAGAGGACCAGAATGTCAGCGAAGAAGAGGTTATATTTGTCATATCTGACTAAGCTTGAAGTGGAATATTTGTAATTAGAATATATTCGAAAGGGGTTTTGCAGTGAAAGTTGCCTATATTTTAAATACGCCGAATGCTGCCAATTACAAAGTTGGATCAATGATTCTTCCGCAGCTCGAGGCTGGAAACCATGGGGCTGACGTGCTTGGAATTTTTTTCTTTGATGATAATTGTTTTATGTTGCGAGAGGGTGATCCTAAAGGGGAGAGACTGGCTTCAATTGCAAAAGACAAAGGAATGCTTCTAATGATGTGTGATCAGTGTGCAATTCAAAGAGGATTAGCTACTGGAGAAGCAGGCGGTGCTGAAGTTAGCGGGGTGGTTGAAGGTGTGTCAGTAGGCTGCTTCCCTGATCTTTATGCTGCTCTTGGTCCCAATCCACCTGATCAGGTGATATCTCTGTAAAAATTGATTAATGAGAGCCATTTATATCAAAGTCCATTTGTAAATTTATATGGGGACTCTTCCTTTACATAAAGTCAGGATATTGCATACGTCAGATACGCATCTTGGTGACCCTTACGGGCATCCGATATCTGAGACAGCTTTCGAAGCAACTGTTAGGGCTGCTGAATACTTCAACGCTGATTATATGCTGATTGCAGGTGATGTTTTTGATAATGCTCGGATCAAAGATTCTGTAATTAATAGTTTTTTCAATCAGATTTCCAAATTATGTGTACCTGTAATTATTCTTCCTGGAAATCATGATCTTATGGATAAACATTCCTTGTACAAGCGTGAGCTGTTTTCAAACGCCCCCTCAAATCTCTATGTGTTTAGTAACAATGAAGGTGAGATATTTTCTTTTCCTGAAATAGATTTTTGGGGCAAGGCTATGAATGAGCATAGCCCCGAATTTAAACCTGTAAGCGGAATGACACAGCCTTCTAACAGTAAGTGGTTTGTAGGAATGGCCCATGGGCACTTTGAGGAAGAAGCTGTAGAAAGCGGACGATCATCTTTAATATTTCCTTCTGATATATCCTCACTCCGCTGCCATTATCTCGCCCTTGGCCATTGGGATGTTTATACGGATGTTTCGCAAGGGGCTGTGCCCGCCTTCTATTCCGGAGCTCCCGCAGGGATATTTAAGGATAAATTTTCCGCTATAACTGTTGATATGGACCCCGCTAATGGCGTTACACACTTCCTGAGGGAATTTGATTGATGACAATATGACTGCGATGAATTTGTCGTATAACCTTTCGGTGAGTTATCGGGCAGAGTAAGGAGACTGTCATGCACAAAATAGAAGATATGTGGACAACACCTGGTCCTAGACCCAATGGGCTGCAAGCTTCTGGCGAAGGACTTTGGGTAATAGATGCAGGGAATAATCATTTATATCTTTTGGATTATGAAACTGGACAGCCTTATGTAGACGTCGAGACAGAAACCTATAAATCTAGTGGTATCACGCTGATACGAGAAGAATTGTGGGTTTCTTCAACGCATAATTCGCGCATATATAGACTGGAGAAAGATGGAAGCACGATAGAGTATTTTGATCCACCGGGTATAAATGACGTGGACCCTCGGGATACAGGGCCGGATTACATAAGACCTCATGGGCTGGAATGGATGAATAACAGTACAGTTTGGGTTTCTGTTAAACCTGCTCTCAGGAACTATCTGTTTGATATATCTACTAGGCGCATTATTAAGTCTATACCAACTCCAGGAATTGCTCCTCATGGACTAGCTTGGGATGGAGAAGGATTATGGTGCGCTGATAGGGCTAGCGGTATTATTCATAAACTTGAACCAGATTCTGGAGTTGTGATGGATGAAATCAAGGTGAAAGAACCAGAACTGCATGGACTAACCATTCACGAAAACTATTTATGGTTTTGTTGCGATCCAAGTAGGCGCGTATGTAGGATTCAGCTGGACTGAGACGGGTTCTACACAATGAAGGAGAAGAATCAATGACTTACTCAGTGAACCATGTACATATCAGGGCGAAGAACCCACATGAGTCAGCCAAGTGGTATGAGCAATTTTTTGATGCCAAAATACTGTCGTCACGTGAAGTAATGCCTGGAACTATTACTGTCAGTATGGACGCTGGTGGACCAGTGAGACTTAATATTTCTTCGCCGCCTGAGGGCTCCTCTGAAGACACAGTACCAGCAGAACTTAATAGGCTTGGGCTTGAACATTTTGGATTTGATACTACTGATATTGAATCAGATATCCGGAAATTTGAGAGTGCTGGAGTGAGAATTGTTCTACCTATCACTGAAATTGCTGGGGGAACGAAATTAGCCTACATTGAGGGTCCAGACAAGGTTTTAATAGAACTGGTTCAACCTTCCCATTAGGAGTATGCATTATGGCTTTGAATCGAAGACTTGAGGGAAAAGTGGCTATTGTCACCGGAGCTAGTAATGGCATGGGGGCGGCTGAAGCTAAACTTCTCGCCTCTGAGGGGGCTCGGGTGGTTGCTTGTGACATACAATCTGTGCCTGGCGAGGAAGTGGTAAGTGAAATACTGGCTGAAGGAGGAGAGGCCGAGTATGTGCATTGTGACGTTACATCTGAAAAAGAATGGGAATCTGTGGTCGAGGGTACAGTATCTAGGTACGGTGCGTTGCACGTGTTAGTGAACAATGCCGGGATTAGTAGTACTTCTGTTGAAGATAATTTGTCGACCGAGTCGTGGGAAGACATTATGAATATTAACGCAACAGGTGTTTTCTTGGGAACCAAAACTACGGCTGAGGTAATGAAAGAACAAGGAAGTGGTTCCATAGTGAATATCTCCTCGATAATGGGTTTTGTCGGGGGTGAATATGGACATCCTGCCTATCATGCCTCCAAGGGTGCGGTTCGAATTTTTTCGAAAGCTATGGCTGTTAAATATGGCCCTTATGGTGTGAGAGTGAACACAGTTCATCCAGGATTTATGCCGCCTATGACATCATCAAATCATCCAACATCGGGTTCCAGAGCCAGATATGTGGAGCAGACTCCACTGCGTAGAACAGGTGAGGTGATCGAGGTGGCATATGGAGTACTTTTTCTGGCGTCTGATGAAGCATCCTTTGTTACCGGTACGGAACTAGTTATTGATGGGGGGTATATTGCCCAGTAGTGGGTGACGGTATGAGCAGTAATGGGATAGGAAGACTTACTGGTAAGGTAGCTCTAGTCACTGGAGCAGGTTCACGTAGTGAGATAATCGGCAATGGTCAAGCCGCTGCTCTATTGTTTGCACAACAAGGGTGTAAAGTCGTATTGGTTGACTTTGAAGAGGAAAATTTATCCAGAACACTTAGAAAGATTTCAGATCAAGGTGGAGAGGCTTCTTTTTACGTAGGGGATGTGTCAAATGCATTGGATTGCCAAAAGATGGTGGAGTTGGCAGTCAATACTTACGGTCATCTTAATATACTTCACAACAATGTTGGTGTAGGAGGTTCGGGGACTGTCCTAGAGGTTGAACCTGAACAATGGGATCACATAATGGCGGTGAACGTAAAATCGATGATGCTCACTAGCAAATACGCGATTCCTGAAATCGCTTTGAGTGGTGGTGGTACTGTGATAAATATTTCCTCAATATCTGCTATTAGGCCTAGAGGTCTCACGCCATATACGGTTTCAAAGGGTGCTGTCATAGCGTTGACAAAGGCTATGGCTGTTGACCATGCTGCTGAAAAGGTAAGGGTTAACTGCATTTTGCCTGGACCCATATTTTCTTCAATGACCTCAGTCAATATGAGTGACGAGGTCAGGGAATTGCGCCGAAGGTCTTCACCTATGGGTATAGAAGGTTCGCCAATGGACATCGCTAATGCTGCCTTATATTTAGCAAGTGATGAATCCCGATGGGTGACTGGGATCTCATTAGTTGTTGACGGAGGTGTTTCGTTGATGAGTCCTCAAAGGTAGGTGTCTCCCAATAGATTGAACAATTGACCCTGAAGGAGTTTGAAATGAGATTGGAAAGCAAAGTTTCGATTGTTACTGGTGGTGCTAGTGGTATGGGGGCCGCCGAGTCAGTGTTGTTTGCTTCTGAAGGATCTCATGTTGTTGTGGCCGATATGAGAATAGAAGATGGAATGGAGATTGTCGATGAAATCAAATCTTCTGGTGGTAACGCTACCTTCATGGAGCTTGATGTAACTGATGAAAAAAGATGGAGTGTAGTCGTGGCGGACGTTTTAAGCCAGTTTGGGACTATAGATGTTCTGGTAAATAATGCAGGTTTAAGTGGTTCGTATCAGTCCGATATTATGAGCTTAGAGGCATATGATCGACTCATGAATGTCAATTCACGCGGTGTCTTTTTAGGTATGCGGAGCGTACTACCTGCTATGTGTGAGAGTGGGTCAGGATCAATAGTAAATATATCGTCAATATCTGGCATTGTCGGACAGAGTTATGTTCATATGGGATACAACGCTTCCAAAGGGGCGGTAAGGATAATGACAAAGTCTGCAGCGGTTCAGTATGCGGAAAATGGGATAAGAGTTAATTCTGTACACCCTGGAATAATGCCGCCAATGGTTACTTCAGTTGGTACGGCTGACCCTGAGACTAGGAAAATTATGCTGGAGGATGTTCCCATGAACAGGGTGGGACTTGTTGGAGAAGTTGCCAATGCAGTTTTATTTCTCGCCTCTGACGAGGCCTCATATATAACCGGAGCCGAATTACCTGTGGATGGAGGCCTCACTGCTAGGTAATTGGTAAAGCTTTATATTCACTGTAAGGAACAAGGGAGGTACAGCATGGCTTTTTATAGATTATTTACAGGTCCTGACGGGCAATCTCACATGGAGGAATATAAACCTCCCAATGAGATGCCGGCTACTGGGTTAGTATTCAGGAAACACGAACCAGGGAATTTTATCGATTGGCATACTGCTCCCCGCAAACAGTTTCTGGTGACACTTGAAGGTGAGGTTGAAATAGGATTGGGAGATGGAACTGTTTACAGATTGGGCCCTGGAGATATGATGCTTGCCGAAGATTTGGATGGCCAAGGGCATACTACGAGAGCAGTTGGCGAGATTCCGAGAGTCTCAATAGCCATACCTGTTGAGTGAAAATAGTATAGATAGTCGTCTGGAGGCAATAAATGTTAGATAAGCAATCAATGATTACAAGTGCCGATAGTCTTTTCGTTGCAAGGGAAAGACGTGTTCCTACCCCAGCAATTACCTTTTCAATTAATGATTTGACTGTGGATGGTGCATATAGCATTCAACAAGAGCTTATAAAAAAAATGACAGGTGAAGGTGACGTGATTGTGGGAGCTAAAATTGGTCTTAGCTCAAAGGCTAATCAGGAAAAATTTGGCATAAATGAACCCATATTTGGGCATTTACTTGCCTCCATGGTGATTCCGGAGGGCGATTCTATATCTATAGACAGTATGTTTCGTCCTATAGTCGAACCAGAAATAGCTTTTCTATTATCCGATGATTTAAAGGGACCGGGAGTTACTGTGGGGAATGTTCTTTCGGCAACCGCAGGAGTAATGCCTGCATTCGAGATAGCCGATTCTAGGTATGAAACTCCCATATCTAGAATTGAAGACAATATTGCCGATAATTCTGGCGCAGCGATAGTAATACTTGGTGGAAAACTTACTAGGACAGATAATCTAGATTTGAGGCTGGTAGGGATGGTTCTTGAGGAGAACGGCGAAGTTATATCAACAGGTGCCGGAGCAGCAGTTCTTGGCAATCCCGCGCAGGCGGTTGCTAATCTTGCTAACAGGTGGGCGGACTTCGATATTGGACTTAAAGCTGGAGACATAGTTATATCAGGTACGCCTGTTGCAGCTGTTCCAGCGGAGCCTGGAGATTTCTTCGAAGCTATTTTTGACAGACTGGGTGCTGTATCAGTGCGATTTGTATGATTAGCCGTAATTCTGACAGTAGGACATAAGACTTTGAGCAAGACATCTGAACACATTTATACGATGCATATTGACGATGGTGCTCCCTCTCATCCTGGAGGTAGCAATAACTATTTTGTTGGTGATCCTCAAAAAAAAATGGTCATCATTGATACTGGGGATTACGAACGTAAGTGGACGAAATCGATTATCGAATACTATGTCCAGCTTGGGAAACCTCCTATAGAAGCTATTTTAATTACTCATGGACATGGGGATCACACCGGGGGATTAGACAGGCTTCAAGATTTAGTGGGTTGTCCGGTTCGGTGTCATCCAGATCTTGTCGGTAAACTATCAAGAGTACTTGGCGACGAAAGCATGGTGATTCCTTTAGAGGATAGAGAAAAAATTCATCTAGACAGATCCGTTGATCTGGAGGTCATATTCACTCCAGGTCACGAAGTAGATCACGTTTGCTACTATTTGGCATGTGACGGGGTTATGTTCACTGGAGATGCGGTTTTGGGTGCAAGTTCGACTTCTGTCAGAGATCTCACATCGTATATGAAGTCCCTGGAATTGATTACAACTTATGAGCATGACACGGTTTGTCCGGCCCATGGTCCTGTTGTGCCACCACCGAAGGGTAAAGATCTCGTCCAGTGGCAGCTAGACCATAGACTAAGTAGGGAAAGACAAGTTCTTGCGGCCCTTGAAAAAGGGGCACTTTCAATCAGTGATATTAGGTCCTCGATCTATCCATCGGACCTAGATGAGAGATTAATTCCAACCGCGGAAAGTAATGTTGAACGCCATCTAGATAAACTGGTTGATGAAGGTAGGGTGTGTAGAACTGATTCCATTTTTAACATTGCTCAGTAGAACCTTGTTGGCTTCCACATAGAATCTTATGTCGTTTCGTCTATAGTACTTAGTAAATGAGATGACAGCTGTTCCAGGGCCCTTGCTTCGATAGGTGGATTCGATATTCCACTTCTTACATCCCTGAAATATCTCTCCAATGGTTTGTCTTTGTCTAGCCCAACTGCTCCAACTATTCTCATCGCGAGATCTGTAATAGATATCGCGGCTTCTATGGTTTGTACTTTTACGATAGATATCTCGGGTAATAAATCATCCCTGTCATACGGGTATTTCTCCCAATCTTCACAGCAAGAGAAAAGATTTCTTCTAGCTCTTAATAGTTGAGATTCCATTCTTGCTATCTGTTCTCTTATATGGGGAATATCAGAAATTGGGGCTTGTGATCCCGTTGGTCTGCGGTTCAGAGCGAATTTGATTGCATATAGCCGGGCTGAGTGGGCTATTCCCAGATTTGCTCCACTCAATAGCATGGGGAACCATGCTGCCCCGTTCGGGGAAATAGATGTCCTATTCTTAGGATTTGAACGAGATATAAAGTCGTTTTCAGAAACTTTCACGTTGTTAAATATTATGTCGTGAGATCCTGTCGCTCTCATAGACATTGAGTTCCAGGTTTCCTCGATACTTACACCGGTGGAATTCATCTCCACCACTATTTTGGCAACATCTCCGCTGCCGTCCTCAACTGCCGCTAGTGTCATGGCATATGTTAGAACCGGAGATAATGTTGACCAGGTTTTTCTTCCATTGAGAATCCATTCATTGTTGCTTGACTTTGTCAGTGATGTAGAGGGGCGGCCTCCTCCACGAGGGCTTCCAAGTTCTGGTTCGGAAGCTATGTTGTTGGCTATTGCTCCTGACTGAACTACATCGTTGAAAATCGTGGATCTTATATTTTCTGGCCATTGATCTGATTCTGATTCGGTTCCCATAACCTGATGGTGCATTCCAACGGCAACAGCGGTAGAACCACAAGCCTTTCCAATCTCATATTGCGAAAGGACCATGTCAGTGATCCCATGACCAAGACCTCCGTACTTCTCTGGGACGCATGCTTTAAGGTAGCCCTTTTCCTTTATCAGACGGAAGTGTTCCACTGGAAATGTTGCGTTGAAGTCATGATATTGGGCAGTTGGAGCAATTTTTTTGGCTATAGATTTTGCAGTTTCTACGATCTTTTTTTGTTTTTCACTGTTTGGCCACATATGTACTTTCCAAGTTTTTTCAGACTAGGTCGATATTCTATCTGACAAACCAGCACTTTACTTGTTGCGTGATTACCTATAAAAAGGTGGTGCACATAACTAAGAAGTAATGTAGATATCTCTTTGTATAGATCTACGTTTATGACCGAGTGAGAGGTGAGACATAATGAATCTTCCTGAGAGAATGACTTTTGGCATATTTTTAGGACCATTTCATAGGGTCGGAGAAAACCCGACATTAGCTTTTCACAGAGATATGGAACTAATCGAATGGCTCGATGAGCTTGGATATGATGAGGCCTGGATAGGGGAGCACCATAGCGCGGGGTGGGAAATTATCTCCTCCCCAGAACTGTTCATCGCAGCGGCTGCTGAGAGGACGAGGCATATTAAATTAGGGACCGGGGTGGTCAGCCTTCCTTATCATCACCCATTCATGGTGGCGAATCGAATGGTCCAATTGGATCATATGACGCGGGGTCGCATAATGTTCGGTGTTGGGCCTGGAGCATTGCCCACAGACGCTTATATGATGGGTATTGATCCAGCCACTCAACGTAGGAAAATGGAGGAATCGCTTGCCATTATTCTCCGCCTGTTCACTGAAGACGATCCAATAACGTACAAAGGCGAATGGTTTGAACTTAACGAGGCTTTGCTCCAGATTAAACCTTATCAGCGCCCGTATATGCCCATTGCGGTGGCTTCAATACAATCTCCCTCTGGTGTAGTACTAGCCGGTAAGTATGGCGCATCTGTTTTGACAATAACCGTCCCACGTGACCCGTCTGCTGGAAGAGCTGATTACAGCAAACTCTGGGATATTGCCGAAGAAACGGCCAAAGAGCATTCAAAAGTAGTTAGGCGGGAAGAATGGAGATTAACAGTTCCTGTTCATGTAGCTGAAACTACGCAACAGGCAAGGGACGATGTACGGGTAGGGGCGAGTCAGTTTCTTAGGGAATATTCTGAAGGTACCAACGGTCGGGATCCTGTATTCAATGGTGCGGATGAAGATCTTGTGGACTGGATGGCTGAGCATGGGTACTGGATTGTCGGTAGTCCAGAGGACTGTATAGAGGGTATTAATCAGCTTGCTAGAGAAAGTGGCGGTTTTGGGGGCTTTCTTATTCAGACAGTTGATTGGGCGCCGCGAGAAACTATGTTAAAGAGCTACGAGCTTATCGCGAGATATGTTATGCCGCAGTTTCAAGGATCGGTGAGATCTATAGAAGCTTCAAATCAATGGGCAAAGGAAAGGATGAAGCCCTTACTGGCTGGGAGAATAAAGGGATTAGAAACAGCTAAGAGTGATTACGATGAGTCTAGGAAGGAATAATGGCTGCTCAGATTTTTGATCTGTCTGGGAAAGTATCGGTAGTTTCTGGAGCTGCTCAAGGAATGGGTAGAGCAATGTCCGTTGCTCTGGCTGAGTCTGGGTCTGATATGGCTATTATTGATTTAAATGAATCTGGACTTTCTGACACTGCTTCCCATATTAGGTCAATTGGTAGAAATGTCGATACGTTCACTGCGGACGTTTCAGACGTAGAATCCATTCCGGGAATTTTCTTGGACGTGATGGAAAAATACGGCAGGGTAGATTTTTTAGGGAATGTTGCTGGGGGGAAAACCGTTATGGGTTCCTCAGAAGATTTCAAGGTGGAGGATTTTGAAAAATCCCTAAAAAGCTTGGTAATTGGACGTTTTCTGATGTGCCGTGAGGCTGGACGAATTATGCTAAAACAGGGGAAGGGTTCAATAGTAAATATTGGTTCCATTGGAGGTATGTCATCCCTAGGTAGAGGGCAGATCGCTTATCAGACCGCTATGGGGGCAGTCGTTCAAATGACCAGAAGCTTAGCCACAGAGTGGGCAAGTCGTGGTGTTAGAGTGAATGCTATCCTTCCCGCTCAGGTGCTAAACCCAGGTCTCCAGGAGCGGATTGAAAAAACTCCGGACGTGCTTAATACTTTTCTTAGCGGGATTCCTGCTGGGAGAATAGGAAATCCTGATGATATTAAAGGTTTGTCAGTTCTTCTGGCATCAGATTCAGCCTCTTGGATCACAGGAGCATTGATACCTATGGATGGGGGTAATACTGCACTGAATGCGGGAGGTTCTTATCCTGGTTCGCCCCAGACTTCCGGGTAAAAATACGATATAAGACAATTATAAAATTCTCGAGGATATAACGATGATCACAAAATTCGATAGTCTTTTCGCTGGCCACATTGATATGGATAACGTTGGATATGCTGGAGTCGCCGTTAACGATAGAGCCTTTGGTAACGACAGTTTGTCTGGTGTTTTTGACAAAACATCAAAAATAGCGAAAACCATGGATGAAAATGGATTTAACACGTTCTGGATGGCTGAACATCACTTTCAGCCTGAAGGATATGAATGTCTTCCCAATGTGCTGATGCTCGCAGTACATTTAGCTCATTTAACTTCCAATATAAAGCTTGGGTGTGGATTCAATATTGCCCCCATGTGGCATCCTCTCAGGTTGGCGGAAGACTATGCTACCGCCGATATACTCACAGGAGGTAGGACGGTTTTTGGTGTGGGCAGGGGATATCACACAAGGGAAGTAGAGTCGTTTGGATCCCCGTTACTTGACCAGCCCGCTAACAGGAATCTGTTTGAAGAGCAGGTCGACATCATATTTAAGGCGTTTCATAATGAAAGTTTCTCTCATAAAGGGGAAAACTATGTCATACCGCCAGAAGTTGAATACAGGGGATACGATCTAGAAGAGATAACTCTTGTTCCCCGTCCGGTTAACACGCCTGTTGAATGCTGGCAGCCAATTCAGAGTGCCACTCCGAGAGGGATGGATTTCATGGCGAAGCATGGGATAAGTGGAATTATTGGTGGAGGGAGCTCCGAAGGCGGAGCAATGGTGAATGCCATGAATGCATTTAGGGACGCGTATCAGCGTGTAGGGACAGAGTTGGAACTGGGTGAGAAGCTTTCAATAGGATTTCACTATCATATAGCTGAGACTAAAGAAAAGGCCATGGAAGAAGTGGCAGGTTATTATGAGGAAAACCTTAAGATGTTCGGGCCATTAAGGTTAGTGAGAGCCCTTTCGGATGAACAGATTGAAATTATGTCAGATCCATCACGTGCTCCTACCGCTGATCTGCCGAGAGTAGAGGATGCGGTGGCAGCCGGTGGTGTATTGGCAGGTCCTCCAGATCTGATCATTCAGCAGCTCAAAGAACTGGAAAAGCTCTATCCTGGATTAGACAGAGTTAGTGTTAGCCATCCTATGGGGACGCCTGAAACTGTTATTACAGAGCAGCTCCAACAGTTTTCAGAAGAGGTTATGCCTGCTTTCAAATAGATTAGGGTTTATGGACGGGCCATTTGTAGAAATTTCTCGATGGATTGAATGTGTTCATCGGGGAATTTCAAACCGCTGTTCATTGTATTGACAGATAGATGAGTTGCTCCTAAATTTCTCCATCCTTCAATTTCTTTTTGAACATCTGAGTCAGAAAGATCTTTCAATGTGACCCAGCTTTCTATTCCTATATCGTCTATGCTGCGACCTTCTTCATTGAGGTATCCCGTAAGTTTTTCGATCATTAACTGTCGAGAGTCGTCTGGTTTTCCAACTGGCATCCATCCGTCCCCGAGTCTGGCAACTCTTTTCAACACAATATCGGCAGTTCCCCCAAACCATATCGGTATTGAGCCTCCAGGGGGGAGAGGATTTATTCCTGCGTCAGTCACTTTATGGGATTTGCCTTCATATGTGATTAATTCGTTCTTCCAGAGAGATCTCAAGAGATCTATTTGTTCCTCGGACCTCTTACCCCTTGTTGAAAAATCTTGATCTAAGGCTTCATATTCCACAGGGTTCCACCCAATACCGATTCCCATCCTAAGTCTTCCTCCAGATAGAAGGGATACTGTGGCGGCCTGCTTGGCCGCGAGAACAGTTTGTCTCTGTGGAAGAATTATTATTCCTGTAACCAGTTCTATTTTTTCAGTCGTGGCGGCTATGTGACCGAATAATACCAAGGGTTCGTAGAACGAGTCAGTGTGGCGGTAGGCTCCCGACCAACCTGGCCTGCTTTCTGCGTTAGCTCCTATTACGTGGTCAAAGGCCAATATATGATCGAATCCTAGCGATTCCACGGCTTGGGAGTATGCCTTTATTGCTCCCGGATCGGTTCCGGATTCTGTCTGGGGGAAAACAGCTCCTATACGCATTTTAAATTCCTTTAATTGGTTTTCTGCCTAGGTATTAGTTAGGACAGTGCATTTGTATAAATTGTTTTTTCCGATTCTGACGATTCGTATACGGATAAGGCTACCTCCAGAACCCTAGTAGAAAAGTCTATATCCATATCTGGGGTCTTTTCATCAATTATTGAGTCAATGAAGCTTGCAGCTGCTCCTTTGAAACTGTGGATCCAATCTGAAGGTACGTCGTAGGTAATGGTGTGGTCGCCTTTTATTAAAATAACTGGTGCCATATCCAAAAATTCACCAGTACATCTCGTTACCCAAATTGTTCCTTTGGGCCCAACTATTTCAAAAAATTCATCAGCTGGGTAATATTTGGTTCTAATTGGCATTTCTCTGGCGCTCGAGTAGTCCATGGTGACCAGGCAGTCTTTGTCTCTCACTTTCATCACCGCGGCGCTGGGAGTATTGTCTATGTAGTCATCGTTATGAGTCACGATACTGGTGACCTTTTCGATATTTCCTACCCAAGATATAGCAGTGGCATATTTATGCCATCCGTCGTCGTAGAGCATGCCACCTGGGTTAAGTTTAGGATCCCGACGCCAGGCATAAGTGTCACTTTCGACAGGTACTCTTACTTTATCTATCCCGCCCCTTATTGTTCGTATTCTCACTAAAGAGGGCGATCCAATTTCTCCAGAGTCAATGAGTTGTTTTGCTTTTAATATAGGAGGGTAGTACAGGAAGTTTTCAGTTACTCTGAATATATGATTACTCTTCTGTACAATTCCCCGAATTTCTGCGGCCTCCTTCATGGAAGTAGCAAGGGGTTTTTGACATGAGATGTGTTTTCCGGCCTCTAGTCCAGAGATGATCTGTTCTGCATGTAAATATGTTGGGGTCAATAATTCAATTGCGTCTATATTCTTATTTGAGAGTATGTCACCATATTCGGTGAATATGTCTGGGTTAATTCCCCACTCTTTAGCTTTTGAAGTGGCTCTTTCAGGGACAGGATCGCAGAGCGCGACAATTTCGCATTTACTATGCTCTAGATATCCAGGTACATTAAGGTTGGAGATGGCCCCACAACCAACAATAGCTAATTTGACCTTGTCCATATCCTTTCCACCTCGTGATTTTCAGTTAATAAATTGAAATAACTCTGAAACGTCATCTGCTATTTATCATCATCATCACCCAATCTGACTTCGATGTTTCCTGCTCTTTCCTCTTGTAGAAGTAATGCGATACGAGAGTCCTGTTCGGCCCAGCCTCTGTTAATAGCAGCGGTGAGCTCATTATAGGCGTGGCTTGCGGCCTCCATGGGAACGTCATACTCTCTTCCTAGTTCAAGAGCGAGGGCCACATCTTTCCGGGCTAGCTTAAGGGCGAAATTGGGTGGGTCAAATACCCCCTTGAAATATGTTTCTGGCAGTGTAACGTTAAGTAAATTTCCTCGACCTACACTTCCATTCCTAATGCATTCCACAAGAGCTTCAGCTTCAACGCCGGCTTTTACTCCAAGTGTGAGACATTCCGACAAGATCATCTGCATGCCGTAGCCTATTGAGTTATGCATGAGTTTACAGATGCTACCAGCGCCTATATCTCCTGTGTAAGTTACTTTGTCACCAAAAGATTCAAGGATTGGTAACAGCCGGTCGAAGGTATCTCTATCCCCACCAACCATCACGGCCAGTAATCCCCTCTGTGCCCCTCTTACCCCTCCGCTTATGGGGGCATCCATCACAGTGGCGTTTTTGCTTGCGAAGGTGTCTGATAGCCTGCGTATTAGCGTTGGAGAACTAGTGCTAAGATCCAACCATACGGAGTTTTCTGAAATTCCTTCGAATAAACTATTTTCTCCAGTAGCGACGGCCTCTACTTCAACTGGTCCGGGAAGAGAAGTGAATATTACGTCACATTTTTCCGCTATCTCTTTTGGGCTGTCCGCCCATTCGGCCCCAAATTCTAGTATCGGGGTTGCCGCGCTACGGTCTAGGTCATGCACTATCATTTTGTATCCCGATTTAGCAATATTCATGGACATGCCACCGCCCATGTTTCCGAGACCGATAAATCCAACCACTGTGTCTGCAACCTTGCTCATTTAGTTACTCCCGAATTAGTATTCGCTTAGTTTTGCTATAGGGGATGTTAGTATCCAGCATACGCAGAATCAAACCTTGCCGTCATGTTAGATGGTTGGGTGGGGTGATACAAATTTGCATGGTGGGTTGTGTAAAAAAGGAGTTATAAATGCAGGAAACCATAAGTGTGGGCAATGTAGATATTGTGGCCTTGCTCGATTTAATTCCTCCGGCAAGAGCTACGGAGGATTTTTTCCCAGACGTTCCGTCTAGCGCGTGGGAACCCTATAAGGACGAGGTGTTAGAAAAGGGTAATTTACAGTTGTATTATGGCTGTTTTCTTGCTCGGAGTAATGGGAAAAACGTTCTGGTTGATACAGGAATTGGTCCTGGACCACATCCCAGTCGGGATAATAAAAAAGGCAATTTGATAAATGATCTCAAGAGATTCGGGGTTGATCCTTCAGATGTTGATATCGTTGTACATAGCCACTTGCATATAGACCATGTGGGTTGGAATCTTGACCTTACCAGTGATCCCCCCAAACCATATTTTCCAAATGCAAGATATCTCGTACCAAGGGTTGATTGGGATCATTTCAGGAAGCCAGAGAACCTCATTAATGCTCCTTGGGTATCGGAGAATGTGATACCTCTACAAAGTCTTTCGCTGATGGATCTTTTTGAGGACGGGGATTCCATAACTGATGAGATAACAGCGATGATAACGCCTGGGCACACTCCCGGGCATATGGTATTCCTCTTGGATTCAGCTGGAGAGAAAGGTGCCATCACAGGAGATGCCATCCATAGTAAGGTGCAAATTCAAGAGCCGTCTTGGAGTGCGGGGGTAGATGTGGATAAGTCTGCCAGTGAGAGGAGTCGTCTGGAAATTATTCGGAGGGCTGTATCAGGTGACTTGATTATAGCGGCAGGACACTTTCATCCAGATGAACACTTCGGGAGAATTAGACAAGAAGGTGATAAGGCTAAGTGGGTTGTCGCTTAGAAGCATGATGAACATTGAGATTCAAATAAGATTAGATTTTGAGGAGAATTAAATGGGTAGATTGGATGGGAAAGTCGCGATTATTTCGGGTGGGTCAAAAGGCCAGGGAGCTGTTGAGACGAAGCTGTTTGTATCGGAGGGAGCAAAGGTTTTGTTTGGAGATATTCTCGATGATGAAGGTCAGCAGATTGAAAGTGAAATTGCTGAAACTGGAGGCGAAGCCACCTATTGCCATTTGGATGTAACGAGTGAATCGGACTGGGAATCAGTCGTTCGATTGGCGGAAGAAAAATATGGAAGGTTAGACATATTAGTTAATAACGCAGGTGTGTCTATAAGACATGAAGGTTTGGATTTGACTGGTGACGAGTGGGATAAGGTTATGAATATTAATGCCAAAGGGGTATTTCTTGGAACTAAGGCGAGCATTCCTGCTATGCAGAGATCTGGAGGAGGGTCGATAGTAAATATCTCTTCGATTGCCGGGAATTATGGAAGGCCTTTGGCTGCCCCAGTATATTCTGCTTCTAAGGGGGCTGTAAGGGTTTTCACAAAGTCTACTGCAGGAAGATTTTCCTCAGATGGCAT
>ENA-UPTF01001164-UPTF01001164.1-marine-metagenome-genome-assembly--contig:-NODE-1164-length-17024-cov-4.932495_pt1 | contig 17024 bp, 12 predicted proteins | sample MGYA00238166_ERZ767019 | MGnify/ENA primary metagenome ERZ767019 (study PRJEB28930, sample SAMN06266391) | marine metagenome | isolation source: Sea water from 250 m depth | place: Atlantic Ocean...
AAAACTTCTTGCCCACTCAAAACACTAGTTATAAGAGTAACATTTACAGTTTTTGTTTCGCCTGAAATAACTATTACATTATTTTCTGATTTTTCATATCCAATAAAATCAACAACTAAAACTGATTCACCTTCTGGTACTGAGCTCAGCGAATAATTACCATCGACATCAGAAATAGAACCTATATCGCTATTTATTATATATACATTGGCACCTGAAATTGCAGTTCCATTTTCATCCGTTATCTTACCCTCAATAGCCCCTTGAGAATATAGGATTGTTAATAAAAAGCAATTTATTGCCAAAATGAATCTAACGTTCTTCATTGTTTTTCTCCTTATTTTTTCTAAGCAAGAACTGTACATAACTTTACAATGATTTTACAATATAAGCAAACATTTTTGTAAAGTTCTTTACATTACTTTACATTACTATATATATTTAAAGAGTATAATAATGGCATTTTTTAATGGAATAAAAACAAAACTCATTCAAACAACCCTTAAAAATAAAAAAAAGAAAAAAAATTAATGAAAAAGATGAATCCAGTTGAATTTGTTCAAACCACAATTAATTCCAGCAACCTTAGTTTAAATCAATGGTCAAAAGAATTAAGTGTGTCTCGACAAACTATCTATAATTGGCTGGGAAACATTCATATAAATGTTAGAAAAATTTATGTAAATAGAATTGCTGACATTTCTGGAAAGGATATTGATTGGGATAAAAATACTTTGCTTGTTTCAGATAAAGTGAATGTTGTTAACAAAAACAAGGATGACAATCTTTATGAGAGGAGTCAATTACCAAACATTAATGACCTTGTTGAACTAAATGATAATCTTGAAAAACAGTTGCAATTATTAATAACCAAATATGAGCACACCTTCAATACATCAAGTGACCCCATGGCGGTTGTTATTAACGATAATTATACTTCAATGAACGTTGCAATGGAAAAATTATTAGGCATAAAAAAACGCCGAGATCTATTTGGAGTAAATATTTATGATACAATCTTCCCTCCCCTACGAAAAGAAAAAAAAGAAAAAAGATCAGGTGAAAAAGCGATAGGAAAATTCGAATATAGAACCGCGTTTGTAGATGCAAATGGAAATCGAATAAATGGAAATTTAAGTGTTACCAGATTTTGGCTGCCTACAAACAAGGTTGAAAAAATATTATGTTCTATAATGACTTTTTACCCAGATAGTAAAGCTTCATAATGGAAATAATAATAAAAAGTGATTATTCAGAAATTAGCTCTGATTCCGCAATGATTGTAGCTAATCAAATTAAAACTAAACCCAATACTGTACTTGGCTTAGCAACAGGAAGTACGCCATTGGGTTTATATAAAGAACTCATTCAACTTCATTTGAATGAGGGTTTAGATTTTTCGAATGTAATTACATTTAATCTAGATGAATATGTAGGTCTATCTAATGATCATCCACAATCTTATAATGTTTTTATGCGCGACAATCTCTTTTCTAAAATTAATATAAAAAAAGAAAATATTCATATACCCAATGGAAATGCTCCTCATGATAAAGAATGTGAAAGATATGAATCATTAATAATTAGATCTGGTGGTATTGACTTACAAATTCTTGGCATAGGAAGTGATGGTCATATAGCTTTTAATGAACCCTCTTCTTCCCTAGGATCAAGAACTAGATTAAAAACCCTTACTCAAGAAACAGTAAAAGATAATGCAAGATTTTTTGATAATATTTCCGATGTACCCAGATTTGCTATTACGATGGGAGTGGGAACAATTATGGAAGCAAAAAAAATACTTCTAATTGCATCAGGGGTATCTAAAACAACCCCAATCAGAAAGGCTATTGAAGGACCTATTTCTTCAATGTGCAGTGCATCAGCGATACAAATGCATCCAAAAACAATAGTCATGGTTGATGAGGCTGCAGCAAAAGACTTAAAGGAAAAAGATTACTATAAATGGGTATATAACAATAAAAAAACCCTTAAAAACTAATTGTTCCTTTATCGGAAGTTATAATAAATGCTTCGCCCCCTACCTTTTCAATCGCTTCTGCTACTTCATTAGGGTTTTCTGGGGCATAGGCAAACATACATCCTCCTCCTCCTGAACCGTTTATTTTCCCACCCAAAGCACCAGCATTCATTGCTGCATTTAACATGGATTCTATTTTAGGCGTACTAACTTTCAATACATCTCGTAATACCTGATGGTGATCATAGAGTAACTGTCCTATTAATAAATGATTAAATTTATTTTTTTCAAGTTCAGATAAAGCATTTTTTAAAATATCTCGATTTTGGATTGCACCGTTAAACAGCTTTCTTTCTTCATCGCCCAAAGTAGAAAAATCAACATTATCACTATAGTTATTTAAGTCAAACTTTGGATTTATTTTTTTTATTTTTCGGACGATATCCAACTGCAGATTGCGGCACCTGAGAAGAATTTCCATTGTATCCTTTTGTTCGTAGGAATTTCCCAATACGAAAGTCCCTAAATCCAAATTCAATTGTCGAATATAAATCTTAGGTTTTGATTGAAGGTAAATCAAGTGTCCCATGGCTGTAGAATATTGGTCCATCATACCACCGGGCTCATTAAACTCAATCACTTCTGCTTTATATGCTAATTCTGCAATCTTTTGCAGATTCCAAACCTCTGGTTCATCTGCCATTTTAGATAAAAAGTGAATCCAACTTACATTAATGGCTGATGAGCTGCTTGTTCCCGCTCGAATAGGAATTTGACTAGAAATCTCACATTCAAATCCGGAAGAAAAAGTTAGCCCATTATTTTTACAAATCCTGATGCCACTTTTATAATAATCCCGTGGCTTAGTATAATTAAGATCATCAAGTCGAAAAGATTCTTCCTCTTTTAGGTCGGGTTTATGAATAATGATTTGGTCATCATTTCTCTTATGACCAGATATTTTGGCGCGCAATGAAATAGCCATAGCAATGATAGGAAGACCAAGATAATCCTGGTGCTCGCCAAAAAGGCAAATTCGACCAGCGGTACTTATTTCCAAGTTCGGTATAATCCAAAAGCGGAAATAAACGAAATGCCAATCATTGGGTACCCCATACTTTGCCCATAGATTAATTGACCGATGCCAAGTAAAATACCATAAATAGCAATGCATCCTAACCCCATGCAAAGAACGCCTCTAGGAACAGGCCACGACTGAGAAATAGTTTCAGTGGAGTATTTGATCCAACCTGGACCGCCTGGATTTACTTTTTCCACAAATTTTCTTAATGTTTTATCATCGTCCGGCGGAGTAAAGTATGTTGCGACTACCCAAACAATTGTTGTTATTAGTGATCCTAATACAATCTTCTCCCACCCTTCTAGATTGGAGTTTCCAAAATTAAAATAGGCAGCAACAAAAACAGAACTAATCATAGCTACAATTTCTGTATATGCATTAATCCGCCACCAAAACCAACGGAGAATATATATTAGTCCTGTACCAGACCCAATCATTAGTAATAATGTAAAAGCTTGACTGGCGCTAGTGAGTATGAGACCCAATCCCCCTCCTAATATAATTGAGATGATAGTAAATAAACGTCCTGCAAAAACTAATTGTTTTTCCGTAGCATCTTGTTTAATAAATCGATGATAAAAATCATTTACTAAATAACTTGCTCCCAGATTTAATTGACTAGACATTGTGCTCATAAAAGCAGCAATTAATGATGCAGATACTAATCCAAGTAATCCGGAAGGCAACAATGTAAGCATAGCAGGATAAGCCACATCATGACTCAGTTTATCAGCTGGTAAGTCAGGAAATGCTTTTTGAATATCTGTCAATTCTGGAAAGATAATTAAGGAAGAAAGTGCAATCAGAATCCATGGCCAAGGTCGTATGGCATAATGTGCAACGTTGAACAAAAATGTGGCACCTACTGCATTTTTCTCATCTTTAGCGGAAAACATACGTTGAGCAATATAACCTCCTCCTCCAGGCTCAGCTCCAGGATAATAACTGGCCCACCATTGTACAGCTAGCGGAACTAGCAGAACTGGTACCCACACATCGGGATTAGACATATCAGGAAGTAGTCCTATTTTGTCTGATACATTTGAATGTGAAATCAAACTAGACAATCCACCAATCTCAGGTAAATTCAAAATATAAAGCATCCCCCAGATTGAACCGATCATAGCTAGTATGAACTGAACAAAATCAGTAATTATCACAGCCTTCAATCCTCCTAAAACAGAATAAATCAAAGTAATTGAGCAGGCAATTGCTATAGTCATCCAGCCCGGCCAGTTTAAAACTATCTCACCAAATTTGATTGCGGCCAAACTAACACTTCCCATTATAAGAACGTTAAAAATTAAACCAAGATACAGTGCCCGAAATCCTCGTAGAAATACAGATGCCTTTCCACTATAACGAAGTTCATAAAATTCAATATCTGTTAAAACACCCAATCTATGCCAGAGCTTAGCATAGATAAAAACTGTCAACATTCCTGTTAATAGGAATGCCCACCATGCCCAATTACCTGAGACTCCTTTCTGCCTTACTAAGTCAGTAACAAGGTTTGGTGTATCTGTAGAAAATGTAGTAGCAACCATACTAATACCTAATAACCACCATGGCATATTTCTACCCGCAAGAAAGAAGGACTTTGTGTCTTTGCCAGCCTTTTTTGATGACCAAATTCCAATAGTCAGAGATAAAATAAAATATAGGCCGACTATGACCCAATCAAGTGTAGAAAGTGTCATCTAATAACGATCATCCAAACCAAAGATTGGTTTATTATTCTTCCATTTTCCTCGAGTAAAATCTGGAATTTTTATTGATGCACTATTAAGTTTTATTGATTTTTCTGACAATGGAACGATCACGCTCATACTTACAGCATCATAGACATCAATTACAGGGACATTTTCACCTTTTAAAGCTTCAACAAAAGCTCGCACAATAAAAAAGTCCATACCTCCATGGCCAGAACCTGTTGCTTGATTCTCAAATCTTTTCCAGAGAGGGTGATCATTTGCTTTTAGGTATTCTTCATCAGATTCCCATTTATGATTTGTAGCGCTCTTTCCTTCAATATATATTGATTTATTATCCTTCATCCACAAACCTTGAGTTCCTTGGACACGAAAATTTAAAGAGTATGGTCTTGGTGAATTAGTATCATGACTTAACATAATAGTCTGACCTTTCGCACATTTAATTACTGTCGTAACAACATCACCTAATTTAAAATTTATTTTGGCGTTAGGATGATCTTCACCACCATGCTCAACAATATAATTATGTAATCCTCGATTTTGAGAAGAGGTTGATGTAAGATGGATCATGCGGTTTCCACGATTAATATTAAGCATTGGACTGATTGGACCCAATCCATGGGTAGGATAAAGGTCGGCGTTCTTATCTACAGAATGCTCTGTCCTCCAACGTGCTTCGGAAAACCCTTTTTCACCAAATTCAACTCCTCCTCCATATGCACCCTTACCATCATTAAATTTTACATGGCGTAAGTCATGTTGATAACCACCTTGACAATGAATTAACTCTCCAAAAAATCCTTTCCTTACCATATTAAGAACTGCCATAATATCTCGGCGATAATTAACATTCTCCATTATCATACAAAGTTTATTTTTTTTCTCAGAGGTATTAACTAAATCCCAACATTCATTTACTGTTAATGCAGCTGGAACTTCAGTCCCAACATGAATATTATTTTTCATAGCAGCTATAGCCATAGGATGATGCCACTCCCAGGGGGTTGCTATATACACTCCATCTAGATCTTCCTTAGATAGCATATTTCTAAAATCTTCTGGGCCATCCTTATAAATCTTTGGTTTGGGGCGGCCTTGGTTTTCAAAAACATTTAAAACCATATCTATCATTTTATCATCTATATCACAAATGACAGGGATATCTAGATCGGGACGATCTAAAAATAATCGAGTCATCCACTGGCCTCTAAGACCAGTACCAATAACTCCAATTTGCAATTTATTTGATGCTGATGAGAATAAGGATGATGGCATGATTGATGCTGCAGTTCCTATAACGGCTGATGTTTTTATAAAGTTTCTGCGATTCATGGATGACTTCATATTAACTCCTTATTAAAAATAAATCCATTTTTTAGCGGATCATCAGGATTAATAAAAAATGTATTCATCCCTGTAATATATGCATCTCCAGTTACCTCAGGAATGATCGCGTTATATTTTCCATATTTTATTGTTCTATCTACTTTAACAGAAAAACTAGAGCCCAAAATGCTTTCGATAGTTATTGATTCTCCGACCTTGATTTCATTGCGTTTATAATGAATAGCTGCGCGTGCACTAACTCCAGTTCCAGTAGGACTTCGATCAAGCTCTCCATCAGCAAAAATACAAACATTACGACTATGATTTGTTGAATCTTGCGGTAAATCAGTAAATATAGTACCGTACAGGAAATCCATTTCAGGTTCTATTGGATGTTTAATTTTTACCGAATTCATAATTGCTTGTTTAATTCTCATGCCTTTATCAATCAGTGCATCATGATATTGTTCCGTACACTTTAATTTCACTTGATCTACGTTGACAATAGCATAGTATGCTCCACCAAATGCTAAATCATATTGTATACTACCAATTTCAGGAATATCAATAGTTGCATCTAAGGAATGAACAAAAGAAGGCACATTCTGAAAACGAATACTTTTAATATTACCATTGTCTATTTTTGCAAAAGACTCAATATAACCTGAAGGAACATCCATTTTTACTTTTGTTTCAGGTTCAGTCATTTGAATTAGATCCATTTCTATCAATACCTTAGTTAATGCTATGACAGCATGACCGCACCCTGTTGAATAGCCTTCATTATGCATAAAAATGACACCTAAATCAGCCTCTGGTGAATCTGGCTCAACAAGAACAGCTCCATACATATTTGAATGTCCACGTGGCTCCCAAATAATGGCTTTTCGAATATGATCGTAGTTTAACAATGCGTCGTTTCGTTTCTCTAGTATGGTTTTACCCATCAATTCTGGATAACCATCTATAATGATGCGAAGAGGCTCTCCCCCTGTATGCGCTTCAATAGTTTTGATTGTTATCCAATCATCCGGTACAGAAAATTGATTAAGCTTATTTAGTGAAATCATTAATTATCTCTACTGAGCTGCAAAAGTTAATAAGATATAAATCCCCACAGTTGTGGACATAATTGCAACTGATGCCTGTTTTGCTTTCGGCCAGGGTGTCATATCAACAGGCGCAGGATCCCTTTGATCACTTATCGCAATTTCTTCATCACTTTTAGGTTTAATCTTTCCAATAATTAACATGACCACTATTGCAGAAAGAAAGCTGATAAAATATCCATGGAGATAATGCAAATCCCCTGTAGAATCAGCAAAAAATGGAGAAACATTTTTGAGATTAATAAATGTAAAGAATGAATAAAATAACATGCCCACTAACATCCCAACCTTGGCTGCAATTGCTGGAACATGCTTAGTTGTAATTCCTAATAAAAATATACCAATAATAGGAACACTATATAGCCCATTAACCTTTTGAAGATATTCAAAAATAGACTGCATTTTTCCTAGCATTGGGGCAATAATAATTGATGCAGCTGCTAGAACCATACCAAATTTTTTGCCGACAGACACAATTTCTTCTTCATTGGCTTTTTTATTGATATACCCCTTATAGAATTGGAGTGAAAATAATGTAGAAGCGCTATTTATTGCTGAATTATAAGAACTTAAGATGGATCCCATAAGAACAGCAGCGAAAAGGCCTAAAGACCAATCTGGCAATACATATCGTACAATTGCACCATATACTTGATCTTGGCGGTCTATATTTAGATCTGTCATATGAAGGGCAATGATACCGGGTAGACAAAGAATCACAGGCCCTATTAGTTTCATTCCCGATGCAAATAATACGCCTTTTTGTCCCTCCTCCAAACTTTTTGCTGCCATAGCTCTTTGGACAATAACCTGATTCGTGGACCAATAGAAAACCTGAATAAACATCATTCCTGTTAGAAGCGTAGGCCAGGGGACAGATACTACATTGCCATCCGTATTTGTTTGGGTTAACACAGCTAAGTATTCAGGATTATTTTTTGCTAAGATCCCAATTCCTTCAAAGAAAGATCCATTCCCAAGTGCGCATAACCCTAAAATCGGGATAGCTAATCCACCAATCAATAAACCAACTCCATTCAATGTGTCACTAACAGCTACTGATTTTAATCCACCAAAAATAGCATAAGCACTACCCAGAATTCCAATAGTAGCTACCACAGTCCATAAGGATAGGTTTAAATCAAACATTCCAATTAGAGCTAAAGAACCCGTATATAGAACAACTGGCAACAGCACAGTTACATATCCAAATAAAAATAAGCCTGAGACCATTGATCGAGTAGTCTTGTCAAATCGTTTTTCTAAAAAAGCTGGGGTCGTTGTAAAACCACTGGCAAGATATCTCGGAAGAAAAACCAATGCCGTCGCAATCATTGCAAATGCAGCCAGCGCTTCCCAAGCAATACCTACAAGAGCTTTATCTCCAAAAACAGCACCATTTAATCCTACTAATTGTTCCGTTGATAAGTTAGTTAGCAATAAAGATCCAGCCACAATAGGCCATGCTAACGCACGACCTCCAGTAAAATATTCCTCGCTAGCATTATCAGATTTTTTCATACCCTGAACAATACGATAAGTAAAAAAGCCCACGGCACTTGTAGCTAAAATAAAAGTGACTATTGATATTGTATTCATCTCCGCTACTTAATTAATCAAAAAATCTTAACTTTGAAAGTTCATCTATATCCATACCAACAGTATATGGTATAAGCATAAATGAAAATTCATAGTCCTGGGGATACAATGTATATTTATCAAGGGGTTTTGCTCCCCAACTATTGTCTCCTCCCACACCCATTTGTTTGTAATCAATAAGCCAATCCACTTGATCTTTAGGAATTAAATCGATTTTTCCATGCCGTCTGACACCAGGATAATAATCAAGATCAGAATAAGGATATTGATGCACACTTCCATCAAAATGTGGTAACCCAATCGCCATTAATCCATTTTGACCATTTGAAAGGGTCATCCAAAAAACATCGGTCTTATTCCCTGTTTCCTGAGGTCTGACATATTTGAAAGTTTGCTCCCATACTGATCCAGAATAATAACCGATTGCTGCAGAAGTTTTTCTATCCCAGTAAGATTCATGAGGCCCTCTGCCATACCAAGTTAAATCATTATAATCTTTTGGTAGTGAAAATTTCATTCCAAAACGTGGAATTTCAGGCAGAGAATTATCTTCTAATTCGATATTTTGTTTTACTAGAACTGCGCCATTGCCAAATACATTGTAATTAGATATCACAGTGGTTTTAGATAAACTATCTTTTGATACAATATCGATATAAACAACATTATTAATTAACGAACTTTTAAATGATATAGTTGTCATTCTTTGACCAGCATTTTTCCAAACCTGTGTCCTATTAGGCATCTGATTGCCTAAATCATTATCGTTCGGAGCACGCCAAAAATGTAATTGTGATGGAGAGATGAAGAGGTCAATACTATCACCTACAGTAAATTCAGTAATCTGCCCTGATCTTTTATTAAACAAAATTTTAAAATTTTCCGAATACGCTTCAAGGCTAGAATCATCCTCAAATATATTTATTTGCGGTAATAATGATGGATTTTGTGCAATTGAGTTTTTATAGATGGGTAATTCAAACTGCTCCCATGCGACAAGATGATTTTTTGTTAACAAAGCTCTATTATTTTTTGTTTTTGCTTTAACTGTCAAAAAATAATGGACCCCAGGCCTAATTGTGATATTTGAGAGATCAAAATATATAGTTTGAGATTGCCCTGGCTTTAAATCCAAGTTTGCTAAATTCCCCGATCTAAGAGTTCTATTATCACCATTTATAGTCCATGAAAATTTGAGATGTGATAAATTGAGAAAATCATAGTTGTTTGTTACTGTGATAATTCCTCTACTCAAATCTTTTGCTTCAAACTTTATCGGTTGATATATTTTTTTTACTTCATAGATATGTGGATTTAAACTGCGATCTGCTGCGACTAAACCATTTGCGCAAAAGTTTGAATCATTTTCAACAAACTCTAAACCAATATCGCCACCGTAAGCCCAATAATCTTTACCTGATGAATGGGTTTTCAATATCACTTGATCAACCCAATCCCAAATAAAGCCGCCCTGAAGCAAATCATATTTTTCAAAAGTTTTCCAATAATCAATTAAGTTACCAACGCTATTACCCATGGCATGCGCATATTCACATAAAATAAGAGGACGATCCGTATTTTTTTCAGCATAATCAGCTATAAATTCAATATTCTTATACATAGGGAAAACCACATCAGTATGAAAATTATCTTCAGCAGGCTCATATACAACAGGTCGGGTTGGATCTTTGCTTTTCAATACGTTATATAGGTTAACAAAATTTTGACCATCACCTGCTTCATTTCCCATTGACCACATAATGATAGATGGTTGATTTTTGTCCCTTTCAAGCATTCGAATACCTCTGTCTATCCACTGTGATGTCCATGTCGTATCATTGGTAATGAAACCAAAGCTACTTTCATGAAATCTCATACCATGTGCTTCAATATTGGCCTCATCTACTACGTATAATCCATATTGATTACATAATTCGTACCATCTTTCTTGATTAGGGTAATGTGATGCTCTAACTGCATTGATATTATGCTCTTTCATTAATTTTATATCTTCAATCATAGATAATTCAGTTATAGACCTACCTCTAACCGGATCCCACTCATGGCGATTGACGCCCCTAAACATTATCGGTTTACCATTAATTTTGAAAAGACCATTGGTAATTTCAACTTTCCTAAATCCAACTTGATGGTTCATTGTTTCAATTAAATCACCTTCAGTATTTAACAAAGAAAGTTGCAATTCATATAGATAAGGATCTTCAGCAGACCACTGCTTGACTCGCCTAACGCTTGATTGAATAAAAATAGAAGCAAGCGAATCTATCGGCACTATTTTTGTGGAATCAAAAATACTGCGGTTTCTTCTTTGAGGCTCTATTAGCTTAGCTTGTACTATTAATTGATTTATATCATCATTTTTATTTTCTAAATCTATATTGAGAGAAAAAAGTCCTTTTCTGTATGTTGAATCAAGATCAGCTTTAATTAAAAAATCCGTAATCCTACTTTTATTGCGACTATATAGATAGACATCCCTTTCTAATCCACTTATTCTCCAAGTATCTTGACCTTCTAAATAAGATCCATCGGAAAAGCGATACACTTCAACTGCCAATTGATTTTGCCCCACTCTAACAAAATCAGTTACATTAAACTCAGCAGGTGTCTTTGATCCTTGACTATATCCAACATATTTTTCATTAATCCAAAGGTGAAAGGCTGATCTTACGCTACCAAAGTGAATATATACATCTCGATCTAGCCAATTTCTTTTCATTTCAAAAGTTTTCCGATATGAGCCAACTGCATTATAATTATGAGGCACATAAGGCGGTTTGGGGTCAAATGGATATTCTTCATCTAAGTAAATGGGAAATGAATGCCCTTGAAGTTCCCAACTACCAGGTACCATAATTTCTGACCATTTAGAATCATCGAAATCATATTGATAAAAATCTATTGGACGCTTTTTGGGATTCGGCGATAGATTGAATTTCCACTTTCCATTTAAATCATAATAATATTGAGATTTTTTTCGATTATTATCCTTGGCTAACTTTTCAGATTCAAATGCAAAAAAATGTGATCTAGGTGGAAGTTTATTAATTGAAAAAATTTTTGGATTTTCCCATTCAAGATTTTTCCCAAAATCACAGCTGAATATCATACTTGCTAATATGCAAATAAGGATTGTTTTTATTCTAACTATCATAATTCTTATCAAAGATTGTCTTCAAATTAATTACTAATTCGTTTGCATTTTCAATATTAAACACCATTGGAGGTTTAATTTTCAACACATTATGATCAGGACCATCTACGCTGATTAATATACCGGCATCTTTCATTTCATTTGCTACTCTTTTAGCTAATGTATGATTTGGTTTCAAAGCATCATTGTTATGTATCAACTCAATCCCAATAAATAAGCCTTGGCCCCTTACCTGACCAATAAATCTGCATTGAGATTGTAGTTTAATTAATTCTTCAATTAAATAATTTCCCACTTTTTCTGCGTTTTTTTGCAGTGCCTCATCTTCAATAACTTGAAGGACTGCTTCACCAATTGCACAAGATACGGGATTACCTCCGTATGAATTGAAATACTCCATTCCATTATTAAATTGGTCTGCAATTTCTTTTGATGTAATTACTGCTGATAAAGGATGTCCATTACCTATTGATTTACCAAGTGTAACTATATCTGGGGTCACATTACATGTTTCAAATCCCCAAAAGTCAGTTCCCATACGACCAAAGCCAATCTGAACTTCATCTGCAATACAAAGACCACCGGACTCACGAATCAATTCAAATGATTTTTTTAAAAATCCTTCTGGTAAAACTATTTGTCCCCCACATCCCATAAGCGCTTCTACTATGAATGCTGATAATGGCTTACCACTATCATTTATTTTAGAAATTACATTCTTTAATTCATTAACATAATCGTCAGAACAATTATCCCCTCGATAAATACCTCTAAATGAATCTGGGAGCGGAATTGAATGAACAAAATTAGGAGGTCCTGAACCTCCAACCGCATTATGTTTATAGGGGCTTATTTCAATTAAGGATGAAAGGTGCCCATGATAAGCGCCATCAAGAACAATTGTTTCCTTTGATCCTGTTATACATCTTGCAATCCTAAGAGCTAGGTCATTTGATTCACTCCCCGAATTAGTAAAAAAACAAACATCTAAACCATCCGGTAATTTATTTGTTAATAATTTTGCATAGCGCACTATCGTTTCATCTAAATATCGTGTATTGGTATTTAGAAGTGCATTCTGTTTTTTTGCGGCACTAACAACTTTTGGATGGCAATGCCCCACATGCTGAATATTATTTACAGCGTCTAAATATCTTTTTCCTTCATTATCATACAAATATTGCCCTTTACCCCTCACCATATGTATTGGTTCATTATATGATAAACTCAAAGAAGGACTTAGATATTGTTTTCTTAATTCTTGAATTTGATTATGAGTGGACATATTCTGTTAATTCGGACTCCCACTTAGTGATATCATCATCTAACATATTAATTAAAAACTTCCTAGCTTTTGATTCAGATATAATTAGATATTTATTTTCTGGAAATAATTTTTTTCTATAAGTCGCCATTGAAATTGAAATACATAATCTTATGCACATAAGATATACTACTGATTTCAACTCGTAAATATTAAGCGGTATTATTTTATTATACCCCTTTAACAAAGATCCGATTAATGGCAACGGATTATCCTTTTCAATAGCAACATATGCCATAGAAACTGCAGGTTCCAAAACTCTATAAGAATAAATCATATCACCAAAATCAATAATGCCATTTATTTTTCCACTAGGGTTAATAAGAATGTTGTGATCATTCCCATCATTGTGAATTACCATCTTTACTAGATGTTGATCATTAATTAAGACATGGCTATTATAATGATCCAAGTAATGATTAATCATTTTCTGATCATTTTTATTTTGATCTATCAAAGCGGATAATTCATTAGTGCATCTGGCATTCCAAATGAAAGATCGGTGTGCAGCCACATGGTCAAACCCATTTAATGCTAAATCAAGGCAAGCCAAAAATTTCCCCAAATCAAAAAGCATATTTGAATCATATTTTAAGTCATTTAGAAATTCCCCTTTAACATATTTTAATAATCTTACTTGGTAAAATAGTTTATTTTTTTCAATCTGAATAATTTTTTGTCCTGCTTTTGAAACTATCGGATACGTCAATTCGATATCAGGGTTATTTTGATGAATATATTGAATCGCCTCGTTTTGCATATCTAAAACATCTATATGCTCCATAGAGTTTGAGATTTTTAACACAAAAACTTCATTAGTTGATTTAACCCGAAAATTTTGATCTCTATCACTAACTAACGGTTCTGCAGAACCATTAATACCAAAATGATCTAAAGCGATTTTTTCAGCATCTATAATGGAGAAGTCTGGGGCTGGTGTATCAAAAACACTTGTCACGGATAAGAATATAAAATTAATAAAAACAAAATTTAACTATAGTTAAGTAAGATTAACTTTTTTTGGGATAATTAACAAAATTAAGACGACATAATTGTCTCAATCTCTTCAACTGTTCGTGGAATATGGGGGCCAAGAATACGATATCCATCCTCGGTAATCACTATATTATCCTCTATTCGAATACCGCCAAAGTCAACAAAGCTGTCTAAGGAATCATAATTAATAAATTCATTGTATTTATTCTCTGCCTTCCATTGATCAATTAAGTGAGGAATAAAATAAATTCCAGGCTCAACGGTTAGTACAAAACCTGCAACTAATTCTTTTGCTAGTCTTAAGTAAGCTAATCCGAATTGGTTGCTTCGATCATTTATTTCATTATATCCAACAAGGTCCTCTCCAAGACCTTCCATATCATGAACATCTAAACCCAACATATGACCTAAACCATGAGGGAAAAAAAGCGCATGCGCTCCGGCTGCTACTGCATTATCAGGGTTACCTTTCATGATACCCATACCTTTCAGTCCTTCTACTGCTATTTTAGAAGCTTCTAAATGGGCTTCCTTATAAGAATTTCCTGGTTTACAATGATTAAATGCTGCATCTTGCATGCTCCAAACAAGATTGTATATATCTTTTTGTAGATCATTAAACTTTCCACTTACTGGAAATGTTCTCGTAATATCGCTTGCATAATGTAGAGGTGACTCTGCTCCTGAATCGTTTAATGCCAGCTGTCCAGACTTCATGACGTTTTTATAATTATTATTATGCAAAATTTCACCATGTATAGTAAAAATAACTGGGTAAGCAAGACGCCGTCCATTCTCTAAGGCGTAACCTTCGATTTTTCCTACTATTTTTTGCTCCGAAATACCATCCCTAGTATAACGCATAGCTAATTTGTGCATTTCGGCTGTTACTTCAAGAGCTGATTCTATCTCATTTAGCTCATCTTCAGTTTTAATTGATCTCTGAGATATAACTTTCATTATTAGTGATTTTGAAGCATCGGATTGACTGCCATTAAGTAATTTCTGTAGAGTCATCTCTTGATCTTGCCGATACATTGGCAAATAATGAATTGAATTAGATTTTAAGAGATAAGATGATAATTCTTTGGAAGGCAATATATTTTGGATTCCAGCAGTCTTGGCCATTTTTGAAACAGAAGTACGCTCCCCTTCCCAAACTATATCTTGAACAGTTAAATCATCAGCAAATAAAGTTGACTCCCCAGAATTGGAATCAATAATAAGATTTAAATCGGGGTAGTCAAGTCCACAATAATAAAGGAAATTGCTATCCTGTCTAAAATGCAACCAATTTGAAGGATAGTTCATGGGTACTTGTGAATTACCCATCAAAAAAATTAATCCATCATCAATACCATCAGCGAGTGCTTTTCGCCTTTTATCATATATTTCACCATTAAACATCAGTTAAACCAGCCTCTCTTAACTAAATTTATTATAATTAATATTGAAACAATAAAATAAATAAAACAAATGATAATAACTGTTGATTTTGCTGATATGTTTTTCATAATGACCAGAAAAAATAAATACGATGATTATTATTTAAATTATTAATTCTAACTTTTATTCCACCATGGTCAATTTTTTGAAGAGTCTTCTTTTGTAGATTTTGACTAAACCCTCTGCCTAATGCTATACCTAAACTCGCACCAAAAATAACATCACTTAAATAGTGTTTATCATCATGGATACGACTTAATCCAGTTAGACCGGCCAATACATATGCAGGTGCGCTTACTTTCCTACCATATAAATCATGAGCAATTGTTGCTGCAAGAAAACTACTAGATGTATGACCTGAGGGGAATGATCTTCTGTTTGAACCATCAGGCCGAACTCTACCTGAAACAAATTTTAATCCATAAGTACAAAGCACATTACCAATAATTGCAGATGTAGTTGAATTAAACTCATTACTTCCATATTTAAGAGAACCAAGAACAATCAATTGTCCTCCTATGCCCCAATAATCACCTAATGTTGCTTGATTTTCACTTAAAACTTTACCTTGATATGATTCTTGAATTCTATCATCATAACGAGTTGATATACCTGATCCTATTAGACCTGCAATCAAAATTGATGAGTTATTATTTATGCTATTTGAAATACCTGATGTTATTTGCTTAACTGATATTGTTTGGCTTAGCAGATTTGAACCATCAATCAGTCCAACAAATAAAAAGAAAGAAATAAATAAACTTTTTTTCACTCCGAAAATTAATGATTTATGATATTACTAATAACTTATTACAGATGTTGAATAAGTTTTAAATTTAGCCATATCATTAATACATATTAATGCATCCTCTAAGACAACTAATTAGTAATTCGGATTTAATGAAATCCTTAGCTAAACAATACGGCACTCCTCTATATATATATGATGCCGACAGAATAAAAAACAATGTTCTGGTATTAGAAAAAGGGCTTTCAAAATACTTTCACAAATTCCATATTTGTTATGCAATAAAATCAAACAGTAATCCGCACCTATTAAAAACAATGCTTGAAGCTAACTCTCAAATGGGAGGAGATTGTTCGAGTCCAGGTGACATTCATGCTGCCGAATTATCAGGAATGAAATTATCCGACTGTATATACACAGGAAATTATGAATCTGAAAGTGATCTTATTGAAGCTCTCGAAAAAGGTTGCAATATAAATTTAGATGATGAGACTTCACTTGATCGTTTATTGAAAATAAAATGT
>ENA-UPTF01001165-UPTF01001165.1-marine-metagenome-genome-assembly--contig:-NODE-1165-length-17020-cov-3.665585_pt1 | contig 17020 bp, 17 predicted proteins | sample MGYA00238166_ERZ767019 | MGnify/ENA primary metagenome ERZ767019 (study PRJEB28930, sample SAMN06266391) | marine metagenome | isolation source: Sea water from 250 m depth | place: Atlantic Ocean...
AATCGCAGAATCGTCCCGTCCGGCAAAGGCCAAGTGCGCAGCAAATCCACCGAGATCGAATTCCGCCGCTCCAGCAAACGCGAATTCTGGGTCGATGACTCGAATGCCTTGGGTCGTCCGCAGCCAACTGCCTGGATAGTAATCGCCGTGAAGTAATGTTGCCCCGTCGCTCAAATAAACGTCTCCAAGGTCTTTCGCGCGCTGAGCAACACGGCTTGAACCGTTATCTTCGAACGGGATTTCAAATATATGGGCATGATTGAGTGTTCGCATGTCCCGGTTAGTGAAGAGCTTCGATTCGACTTGTACTTGGTGTAGGTCGCAAAGCCATGAAAGGAGCTGTGGGATATCAGATTTGATCGCCATACCGCTGTATGCATCGGTGCAATCCGACGCCCGCCCGAGATCCTCAAACGCCAATAGATGGTGCTCGGGCGCGTGCCCGAGAAATCTTGGCATCTTGGCCGCTATCGGCAAGCCTTCGAGGGCTTGATAAAACGAGGCTTCGACGCGATCCCGATCGATTGGCGCTGGAATATCGGGATATTTCGCGACGAAGGGAACGGACTGTTTCAGAACGATGGAATCCGCGTCGGTGACGATGCGGAGGGTTCGGTTCATGTTCCCCTCCCCCGCGACTTCGGCCAGCCTCAAATCGCCGTGAAGCCACCCACGATCAATGGAAAAGTCCAGGATCTTTGTAGCGTTGGCAATTGATAATTCCATCTGGCGCGATTCCTAGGGGATAGTTGGTACTGGGCAACGCCAAAAAAGAACGTTCCTATCCTGGGTCGGATGTCCGATCATGCAGATAGTTGTCGGCTGATCTTGTCGTAGATGCCGCCAAAATCGCCGTTGCTCATAATGACGACATGACAGGTATCTCCAACTCGTGCGCCGATTCTCTCGACGAGTCGATCGAGATCATTCTCGACGGATGCCGCGGTTAGGCTGCCGTTCACCAACTCGGCCAGGTCCCACTGCATGTTTTCGCTGCGAAACCACACGACTTCGTCTGCTGGAGCGGTGCAATGGCAGAGAGCGTCACGCAGGGTGCCGAGTGACATCGTGTGTGTTCGCGGTTCGACGATCGCCAAGATGTGTTCGTTGCCGACGTGGTTCCGAAGGCCTTGAAGCGTCGTACGAATCGCGGAGGGATGGTGAGCAAAATCGTCGTAACACTTCAACCCATCTTTCTCTGCAAAAAGCTCCATTCGCCGTTTAACGCCTTCAAATCGACTCAGGGCTTCGATGGCTAGGCCGGCGGGAACACCGGCATGCCGAGACGCGGCGATCGCCGTCAAAGCGTTTTCGACATTGTGAGCGCCGAGTAATGACCACTCGATCGATCCTAGGTCGGTATTATTTAAAGCGACGGTAAAACGACTTCCATCCGGTTTCATGGTGGACGCGTGCCACAAGTCGCCGTTGTCTGAGTCGATCCGCTGTAATCGGTTTTCTTGCAGCGCCACAAATCGAGAGACGGGAGTCCAGCAGCCTTGCCTCAACACCTCGTCGACGGACGATGACTGCTCTGGGGCGATGATCAATCCATCGCTGGGGACGGTGCGGATGAGGTGGTGGAACTGAGTTTGGATGGCGGCGAGATCGTCGAAAATATCGGCGTGATCGTATTCTAAGTTATTGATAACCAACGTCTTAGGGCGGTAGTGGACGAACTTAGAGCGTCGATCGAAATAAGACGTGTCGTATTCATCAGCTTCAACCACAAAAAAAGGACTCTTCCCGAGGCGTGCCGACGTGCCGAAGTTCTTTGGCACACCGCCGATTAGAAAACCGGGGTTCAGACCGGCGTAATCTAGAATCCACGCGACCATGCTCGTTGTCGTGGTTTTTCCGTGAGTTCCCGCGATCGCAATTACCCATCGATCTCTAAGAATGGTTTCACCGAGCCATGCGGCACCCGAGGTGTAGTCGAGATTTTGGTTAAGCACGAATTCCACAGCGGGATCGCCGCGCGGGAGTTTGGCATTACCGATGACGATTTTATCGGGCGTTCGATCAAGGTCTGATGGGGCGAAGGCTTGATGGACCGTTATTCCAGCACTCGCGAGCTGTCCACTCATCGGCGGATAAATGGGGTCGTCTGACCCAGCCACGTCATACCCAGATTCCTTCGCGAGTAACGCCAAGCTACCCATGAGGGTGCCACCAATACCGAGAAAGTAGATGCTTTGGCTCATGTTGCTAGCGTCACGCTTACGACATAACTCGCGATCGCGATTAAGAGGGCGATGCCAACGGCGCGCATCATGTCAACGCCCATGGCGCGGTGAAGAATGAATCCTGCCGCAGCAAGACTCCACACAAGAAACGGGAGAGCGACCAGCGGAGTCCCTGTGAGCTTTAATGCGATCAGCATCAGCGTACCAAGAAGCAGGTCAACGCCCGTCATGGAGGCGAACGTTTGATAGAACCGTCGATGGAGTCCACCGACTCGGAGCGCACCCCATGTGAGTAGGGCGGTGATGGTAAGTGCACCGTAGGTGGGTAAGAGTTGTATTTCGTTTAGACCGGAACTCTCTGACAAGGCCCCTGGCGCGAGCAGCTGGGTGATCGTGGCGAGGACCGTTTGCAATGCCACCAACAAAGCAATGAAGTAGGGGTGTGACGGCGCATTTTCTGGGCCATCCCTAAAGAGGGCGATGTTCCAAAATAACTGAACAACGGCGAGCATGCAGAAATTGTCGCATAAATAGTTCGGATCGCTGAGAATCCCGCTTTTCACCCCCGGGGAAGTCTTGATGTCGCGAAGAAATGCGTTGTACGCGCAGTCGGGTGGGGTTACCGCTGTGATCAATGCCAGTGCTTGCGGTGTTATCGAAACGGCACGTAAACACAAAGACGCGATTGGGCACGTCTTTGCGGCGAATAACGGGATTCTTGGCGCGCTTACGGAAGAATTGATAGACACAGGCAGAGAAAGCGCGCGCGCAATCGCGGGGCTCCGGTCGACCCCAAGTGGGGCTTTTGGTTCGTGCCGGTACAAACTTAAATCGCTCGAAGAAAACGAACGTGAATATCACCGATTGATCGAGGTATTCCGTGCCCACGACATTGGGTATTTCTTTTACAACGGCGGTGGGGACTCGCAGGACACCGCGCATAAAGTTTCCCAACTTGGGAAGCGATTGGGTTATCCAATCCGTTGCGTGGGCATTCCAAAAACGGTCGACAACGACCTGCCATTTACCGACACCTGTCCGGGTTTTGGCAGTGTCGCGAAGTATGTTGCGGTTTCTGTGCGTGAAGCCGCAATGGACGTGGCGTCAATGGCTGAGTCGTCGACCAAGGTCTTCATCATGGAGGTCATGGGTCGACATGCAGGTTGGATTGCGGCGGCGAGTGGCCTTGCCGCTGAGCGCCGCGGCGATGCCCCGCACGTGATTGTGTTTCCCGAAGTGCCGTTCTCGAAGGTCAGGTTTCTTAGAAAGGTGAAGAACACCGTCAACGAGTCCGGATTTTGTGTCATCGTGGTGTCGGAAGGCGCGCAATACGCCAACGGTCGTTTTTTGGCAGACTCAGGTAACCGTGATGCTTTCGGGCACGCTCAGTTGGGCGGCGTAGCGCCGACGCTTGCCGCGATGATTAACGATAAACACGGCTACAAATATCACTGGGCGGTCGCCGATTACCTGCAGCGCGCCGCACGTCACATCGCATCAAAAACCGATGTCGATCAGGCATACGCAGTGGGTAAAGCGGCGGTTGAAAGGGCGATTCGGGGAAAAGACGGGATCATGATCACCATTCGTCGGACGTCGGATACGCCCTATCGGTGGACTGTGGGTGAAGCCCCGCTGCAGCGTGTCGCCAACGTCGAGCGCAAGATGCCGAAGTCGTACATTTCGCAAGACGGATTTGGAATTACCGCGCGCGCGCGGCGCTATTTAGCGCCGCTGATCCGTGGCGAGGATTACCCGAGGTATAAGCAAGGGCTACCGCAGTACACGCGTCTGAAAGCGGAACTTATCGCGAAAAAACTTCCCGCATTCTCGGTAGACGCGTAAGTGCCACGAGCCATCGGATAAGCCTTCATGTCGTTGAAGGCCGTCGAGTCGCGTCGGTTAAGCGCCTATTGCAGCTAGCAACAGGATCGCAACAATGTTGATGATTTTAATCATCGGATTGACTGCGGGGCCCGCCGTGTCTTTGTAGGGATCGCCGACGGTGTCGCCGGTTACCGCGGCCTTGTGGGCTTCCGAGCCCTTGCCTCCGTGGTTACCGTCTTCGATGTACTTTTTGGCGTTATCCCAGGCTCCACCACCCGCCGTCATCGAGATCGCGACAAATAGTCCGGTAACAATGGTTCCAAGAAGCATCGCCCCGACGGCGCTCAACGCGCTCGCTTGGTCAAAGACTAAATTGAGTACAAAGTACACGACGATGGGCGCGAGTACCGGCAGCATCGACGGGACGATCATTTCGCGGATCGCCGATCGTGTCAGTAAGTCAACGGCTTTGCTGTAATCGGGTCTCGTGGTGCCATCCATAATGCCGGGCATTTCGCGAAACTGGCGGCGGACTTCCTCCACCACGGCGCCGCCAGCTCGCCCCACGGCCTGCATCCCAAGCGCGCCGAAGAGATAGGGCAGCATGCCCCCGATAAGAAGCCCTATAACGACGAAGGGATCGGACAATTCAAAACCGATTTCTAAATCAGGGAAGAAGTGCGCGAGATCGTAGGTATACGCATTGAACAACACGAGCGCCGCGAGGCCAGCTGAGCCAATGGCGTAACCCTTGGTAACGGCCTTAGTCGTGTTGCCGACAGCATCAAGAGCATCGGTCGTTTTACGTACGTCTTCATCCAGATCGCTCATTTCTGCTATACCGCCGGCGTTGTCTGTGACTGGGCCGTACGCGTCGAGTGCTACCACCATGCCCGCGAGCGCGAGCATCGTTGTCGCGGCGATCGCGATGCCATAAATGCCAGCAAATTGGAATGCGAGAACAATACCAACCGCGACGATGATGGCCGGGATAGCGGTCGCTTCCATTGAAACGGCGAGGCCTTGAATTACATTGGTACCATGCCCGGTTTCCGACGCTGCAGCGATTGACTTAACAGGCCGGTATTCGGTCGACGTATAGTATTCAGTCACCCAGACAATGAGACCGGTGACAACTAATCCCACCAGCGCGCAATAAAAGAACTGGCGACCTTCATCGCCAGGGAACATGTGATCGGTTACAAAGTAGATCAACACGCCAGAAAGGACCGCGGTCGCGATAAAGCCCTTGTAGAGCGCGCCCATAATATTTTCCGAATTTCCAAGTCGAACGCAAAACGCTCCAATGACGGATGCGATAATGCAGACGCCGCCAATAAGCATGGGCATCTCAATCGCACTTAGCTGATCAGCGCCTGAGAATTTAATGGTTGCCAGCAGCATAGTGGCGACGATCGTGACTGCGTAGGTCTCAAAGAGATCGGCGGCCATGCCGGCACAATCGCCGACGTTGTCGCCGACGTTGTCGGCAATCACGGCGGCGTTGCGGGGATCGTCTTCGGGAATCCCGGCCTCAACTTTGCCGACCAGGTCGGCACCGACATCGGCTCCTTTGGTGAAGATGCCGCCACCGAGGCGTGCAAAGATAGAGATTAACGAAGCGCCGAAAGAAAGCGCGACCAACGGTTCGATCAGGTGCCGCCCTTCCATCCCCATCCCCTTGAGGATGGCGTAATACCCAGCGACTCCAATGAGTCCGAGGCCCACGACGAGCATGCCCGTGACGGCACCGGATTTAAAGGCAATGGCGAGGGCCGGTTTTAGTCCGGTCATGGCGGCTTGCGTGGTACGAACATTGGCTCGGACGGAAACGTTCATGCCAATGTAGCCCGCGATACCGGAAAGTACCGCGCCGACGACAAAGCCGATGGCGACCAAGGTGCCAAGAGCTAGCCAAAGAATCAGCGCGACCACGATTCCGACAACGCCAATGGTGAGGTACTGGCGATTGAGATAAGCCGTTGCGCCTTCTTGAATTGCGCCGGCGATTTCTCGCATTCGATCCGAACCGGCATCGGCGGAAGTTACGGATCGGACTGCCCAGCCACCGTAAAGCAAAGCGAGCACGCCACACATTAGCGAAATCTGCACATCAGTCATGAAGAAGATCCATTGTTGCTTGAGGTAATTCCAACAAAGAAAACCCTTGTAAACCGCTAGTTGTAAGGTTTTCGGACCGGGACTCTACCTTAGGCGTCGTGGTGCTACAAGACGCGTTATCGGTGACGACCGATGACTTGTCGGGAGTTAGCGCCAATGTCATTGAATCTCAGGTGTTGCAACGTGTTCGTGGGTGTGTGTACTCGGTTGGAGCTACTCAGGGAATCCCTTGAACGTGAAGTGCCGCGATGGACTTGATTTCAAAAGAAGCCGACAGGTATTCGCCCTCGGTCGTCACGAAGGTCATGGTGGGGTTGGCAGTGTCATTTAGTTTCAACCCGAACAACATGATGTGGATTTTGCCTGGAGCCATCGTCAACGTTGTGTTGGGTTCAACTGAAAGTTGTATTAACCGTCGCATGCGAGCTCGATCGTCCGTGATTACCGTCTCATGGAACTCGATTGTTTCGGACCAAGACGCGTGGGCACCAGCGATCGTGAGCTGGGTGTTGCGGTGATTCGTGATGTCGACGTAGGCGGCGGTAAAGTCCTGTGCGACTATGGGTTGACGGACAATCGCGTTGTCGAACCGCACACGTTCGTTGGCGATGGCTGGCATGCCAAGGATCATGAACGCGACTAAACCAAGCTGACATTTAGCTTGCACTGAGATCTTCCAGCGGGATGACCAATACGCGTACCTGTGGCGGCAATCCAATCTCGATTTCTCCCCGGATTGGACGTTTTCCCGAGCTCTCGTTGAGCTGTTTATACATCCATCGGCCGTCGGCATCACTGCCCGCACGTATGGTCACTCTCGCGTTGGATGCACGTGCCGTTGGGCCGAATTCTTTAAGTTTGAGCGAAGCGAGCGGACTACGTGATCGTACCTGGTGCGCGGCTAACGTCAAAGACCATCGGAGGGCCTTTTCAAGTAGTTTGATCTGGCGGCGAAGAACGTGGATGCCTGGGGAATCGGAGTCGATTTGTTCTGCAAAATCGAGTTCGGCACGTGCAGTTATCCAGGCTTCTCGGGCAATCGCGTCCATCGCGCGTTCAATGTACCGTTCGACGATCCGCTCGATACCGTATGTTGCATCGGGCTGATTGGGTGCGATTTCCAACACCCGTCGGTACCACGCCGACGCGTTATCGTCTATCGGCGCGTCGAGCTGGTCTTTATCGAAAGCAGCTTCGGCACGATTCAACAAATATTCAACGCGGTCCCAATCAACGGCAACCGAGGTGGCGGGGCGTGGCGGTGAGGACGGCGGAAGCACCGAGCATGCGACGAGCCCTAGCGTCATTAGCAGGGTGATTAAATGGTGCATACGCCGTTCAACGATTCCTGGTTTCCCATGCCCTGTATAGTGTACAAACACGCCTCTTTCTATCGTTAGCAACGAGAGACAACTCGGTCATGCCGCTTCTAACTCGCCGATGGATCGTCCGAACCTTCGTCACGATGGCAACGTTTTTCGCCATGGGTTTGACTGCAACCACCGAGAGCCCGATAGATTTTGCTGGGACGGGCACGATAAAGGAACAACCGAAGTTCCTCAGCGTCGACGAAGCTTATCGGATGGACGTTTCGCTGTCGGATGACGGTCACGTCGACATAAGTTGGACGATGCCGCCTGGGTATTACCTGTATCGACATCGCTTCGCGTTTTCACTGGATTCAGGCGGCGCTCTGGGGCAGCCAATCATTCCGGCCGGTATCGAAAAAGTTGACGACTATTTCGGCGAAGTTGAGGTGTATTACGACGTGGTTAACGTCCGTATTCCGGTTGTCGAACAAACTGGCCCTTTGCGCATTGGTATTACGTACCAGGGGTGTGCTGATTACGGCTTATGTTATCCGCCCGAAACGCGGTGGCGTACGTTGGTTCCGGAAGGTTACACGTTGGAGGCGTTAACTGAGGGTGGGATAACGCCAACGAATGTGTCGATGTGGGTAGTCGTCGTGTCGGCGCTGCTTGCCGGGTTCCTGCTTAATTTAATGCCGTGTGTTTTTCCTGTCCTCGCCATCAAGGCCGTGAGCGTTCTCGACATCGCGCGAAGCGGGCGAGGACTCACCCATGCCCTTGGCTACGCGGCGGGTGTGGTGTCCACGTTTCTGGTTCTCGGCGTGCTATTGGCAACGTTACGGAGTGCAGGCGAAGCTGTTGGGTGGGGGTTTCAGCTGCAAGAACCGGGTTTCGTTTCCGCGATGACTCTCTTGTTCTTCGCTATGGGCTTGAACTTGCTCGGTGTGCTTGAGCTGCCTGGTTTCGGGTTGGCCATGAGTAAACCGAGTGCCTTTCTGACCGGTATGATTGCCGTCGTGGTGGCGACGCCCTGCACCGTGCCGTTCATGGCGTCGGCGATGGGATACGGGTTGAGCCAAGGTACCGGCGCGTTGCTTGTTGTGATGCTGGTGTTGGGTATAGGGATGGCAGCGCCGTACGTGTTGATCACAGGCTTTCCCGCGATAGCACATCGTCTTCCAAAGCCCGGCCCATGGATGGTCACGATCAAACAGGCCATGGCATTCCCGATGTTTCTGACAGCGGTTTGGTTGATCTGGGTGTTGGCTCGACAATCCGGTGCCGACGCTGTTTCGCTGATATTGGCGGGTAGCGTCGGACTGGGTTTGCTCAGTTGGCTTGGCGGCAATAACCAAGCACGTATAAGGCGGATATGGGGAGCGGGACTTGCCTTGGTCGTTGTCGTTGTATGGGGCGTTAACAGTGTGCCCGAAGAACTGACCCTAGCGGAAATGTCAGAAAACAGGTTCGACGAGGCGGCATTTGAGAAGGCACGTGCATCGGGTCGGCCTGTATTTTTAAACGTGACTGCATCGTGGTGTATCACGTGCTTAGCCAATGAGCGATCAACCCTAGCAACGAAGCGGGTTCAGGAGTATTTCAAGAATAATGGCATCGTTTACATCAAGGCGGACTGGACTCGACGAGAACCGTCTGTTTCTAACCTGTTAACAACATTTAACCGCTCTGGGGTGCCTCTTTACGTATTTTTCCCGTCACGGAGCCAACCGAAAGTTCTCCCACAATTGCTAACACCGACCCTTCTCTTCAATGAAATCGAAGAGTAACAGCCCTTAAATGTTGTTAAATTCTTCGAATATGGTCTTAACTACGTGAATAAATCGAAAAGGCATGACATAATGCGATTTTCGAGGTGGATCGTCGTCGAATGCCGAAAATAATGGTATTACATGGCCCCAATCTCAACTTATTGGGCACGCGAGAACCCGAAATATACGGTTCCGCCACGCTGGAAGATATCGACTCCGATCTACGAGAGCTTGCGGTTTTGAAAGGTGTAGAGATAACAACCTTTCAGAGCAATGCAGAATCGGCCCTCGTCGAGGCCATTCAACATGCGGCAAACGACGGTACGGGCTTTATAGTGATCAATCCGGCGGCGTTAACGCACACGAGCGTTGCGCTTCGTGACGCATTACTGGCGGTGGATCTGCCATTTATCGAAGTTCACTTATCGAACGTCTATGCAAGAGAAGCGTTTCGCCAGCAGTCATACCTCTCGGATATTGCGACAGCGGTCATATCGGGCTTGGGAGCTGCCGGTTACCAATACGCGCTGAGTGCTGCGATCGACGCGCTGGAGTAGTGATGGATCTGCGGAAGATAAAAAAGTTGATTGAGTTGGTGGAAGAGTCGGACGTCCGCGAGCTTGAGGTTAAGTCGGGTGAGGAAAGCATCCGTATTTCGCGTGGAGAGGTCGGCCGAGAAGCCAATCCGCAGGCACGCACCGACAAAGTTGTGTCGGCGCCGCCGCGCGTCGAAGGTCACGTCGTCGCTGCACCGATGGCGGGAACGTTCTACCGTTCGCCCGCACCCGGTGAGGGGGCGTTCGTCGCCGAGGGAGACACGGTGTCGGTGGGGCAAGTCCTCTGCATCATCGAGAGCATGAAGATGATGAATCAAATCGAGGCGGACTGCGAAGGAACCGTCGTCGAGATTCTCGTCGCCAACGGTCACGCGATCGAATCCGGTACGCCGTTGATGCGTATTCTCTGACGTCCTTTGGCTTGGTTTCGTGTTCGGCTCAGCGCGGTTGCCCGTAAGCGCGCTGAACAGTTCGCTGATGTTTTGGCAAATAATGGGGCGTTGGCAGTGTCGTTGCTTGGGACCGACTGTGGGGATGTGTTGGAACCCGATCCTGGCGAGCTGCGGTTGTGGGAGAACGTTGCCGTAGAAGCCTTGTTCCCGATCGAGATCGATGTCGAGGGGATCCGACATCTCGTCCGAGCGGCTGACTTTGAAGTGGGGCAGCTTGATTTTCTCGGTGACGACGATTGGTCTGTTCACGGTAACGAGCCTGTTGGCATCCTCGACTTCGGTGGGTTAGCAATAGTCCCACGCAACTTTCCCTACGCCGATGAAGAGCAGGGGGTGATTCGGCTAGACCCGGGTCTTGCATTCGGTACCGGTCGGCATGCGACGACGGCTCTTTGCCTCCGTTGGCTGGGCGATGCGGACCTGCGTGACCGAAGTATTTTGGATTTTGGGTGTGGATCCGGTGTTTTAGCGATCGGTGCGGCTAAGCGCGGCGCGAAACGTGTTGTGGCCCTCGACCATGATCCGCAAGCGCTGTCTGCGTGCCGCGACAATGTTGATTACAACCAGGTCGTCGTGGAAGTCGGCGCTACGGCTGACACACATGCTGAAGGCTGTTTCGATGTAGTGATTTCGAACATTCTCGCCGGGACTTTGATCGAGGTGTCTTCAGTGCTACTGCAACGATTGGGACGCGAAAGCCAACTGCTGCTATCGGGAATACTCGTAAGCCAAGTCGACGAGATACGGGCGGCCTACAAAGGGATCATTTTTGCGCCACCGATGATCGAGGAGGGATGGGCCTTGCTCCAGGGCCGGCGAAGTTGAGGCGGATCGACAACGTCGCGTTTGTTAACACGTCGGTAATCGTTATGATGGACGTTTCTAGCCATTGGTTTCTGCCGGTGGTCGCAGTCGGTCCCTACAAATTTGCTAATTCAGTGCTGTTGGCGCCGATGGCCGGTATTACCGATTTGCCTTTTCGTCGTCTTGCGTGGCGGCTCGGAGCCGGCATGGTATACGGCGAGATGACCGTTGCTCGTCCAGACCTTTGGAACACACGTAAATCCATTGAGCGGCGCAGGCTGGATAGTTGTATACAACCCGCCGCTGTCCAAATCGCAGGCGCTGAGCCGAAGTGGTTGGCGGACATAGCTCGACGGCACGTCGAAGACGGTGCTCAGATCATCGACATCAACATGGGTTGTCCGGCGAAGAAGGTGTGCAACCAAGCGGCAGGGTCAGCGCTATTACGTGACGAATCCCTTGTGCGATCGATCCTTGAGGCGGTGACAGGAGCAGTCGACGTTCCTGTCACCCTAAAAATTCGGACCGGCTGGTGTCCCGACACAAAAAACGCAGTCGCCATTGCTCGGATCGCTGAATTGTCGGGAGTATCCGCACTTACCGTACACGGGAGAACCAGGGCATGTCGTTTCAGGGGTAGTGCTGAGCATCGAACCGTGACCGATGTCGTTGCCTCGGTCGCCATTCCTGTGTTTGCCAACGGCGATATCAGTACCGTCAATCAAGCGAAAACCATTATCGCGCGGACGGGTGCTGCAGGAGTCATGATTGGAAGATCCGCACTTGGAGCACCCTGGCTGCCAGGACAAATAGCCCAAGGCCTTGCTGGGGGCGAGCCGAGAGAACTCGATTTCGCAGCGCGCATCGACATCGTACGGGCGCACCTTGATGCGATGCACGGGTTTTACGGTATCGAACGCGGCGTCAAAATTGCCCGTAAACACGTGCAATGGTACTTGCAACGTCTCGATCTCGACGCTCAAACGATCAAATCATTTAACCGACTCGACCACCCAGACTTGCAGCAACGTTTCTTGGGCGAACTGAATCCAACTCTGGTCGAAGCCGCGTGATCGAATGGATGACAACAGGGACTGAATGAACGACATGACACCACTGACCGTCAGGCGTGCGCTCATAAGCGTCTCGGATAAACGCGACCTCGCGATGTTCGTCAATCAACTCCATCGGAGCGGCGTTGACATTCTCTCGACTGGGGGGACCTATAAAACGATTAAAGATGCTGACGTTCCGGTAACCGAGGTAGCTCAATACACGGGCTTTCCCGAGATCATGGACGGACGTGTGAAGACGCTTCATCCAAAAATTCACGGGGGTATTTTAGGCCGGCGGTCTTTGGACGAAGAACTGATGAAGGATCACGGAATCGAGCCGATCGATCTCGTGGTCGTCAATCTTTACCCGTTTGAAGCAACCATCGAACGCGACGATTGCGATCGCGAAATGGCGATCGAAAATATTGATATTGGTGGTCCGGCCATGGTGCGCTCGGCGGCAAAAAACCACGATGACGTCTTGGTGATCGTTGATCCGGACGATTACGTTGAAGTTGCCGATCGGATTGCAGAAGGCACTATTGATCTTTCGTTTCGCGAACAGATGGCGGCGAAGGCGTTTCGACATACCGCCGGTTACGATGCCGCCATTGCGGGTTATATGTCGGCGAAGGAACCTTTTCCCGAGGTGTTGAACCTAAAATACGAATTGCGTGACGCGATGCGATACGGGGAGAACCCGCATCAGCGGGCGGCTTTTTATACCGAGAAAAATCCTTCCCCAGGCACCGTTGCTGCGCTGCAGCAGCATCAAGGTAAAGCGCTTTCGTACAACAACGTGGCTGACACTGACGCGGCGATACAGTGCGCGGATGTGTTCGATGAACCAGCCTGCGTGATCGTTAAACACGCAAATCCATGCGGTGTTGCGATCGCCGACTCGATTGACAAGGCGTACGCGAGCGCGTTTGCAACCGATCCTACCTCGGCATTTGGAGGGATTATTGCATTCAATCGATCCCTCGATAGAACCACGATGGCTGCGATTGCAGCGAATCAATTTGCCGAAGTTGTCGTCGCACCGACCATTGAGCCCGGTGTCCTTGACGAAGCGCAAAAGCGTAAGAATTTACGGGTTTTGACGACTGGTCGACACGAGACTGCAGGAAGGGGGATCGAGTTCAAGCGTGTGGGTGGTGGCATTCTCGTGCAGGACCCCGATGAAAGCTGCCTCGACGAGGCAGGTCTTAGTATCGTGACCACGCGAGCGCCGACAGAAGTCGAACAGCGTGACCTTGAGTTTGCTTGGCGAGTGGCGTGGTTCGTTAAGTCCAACGCCATTGTTTTTGCGCACGGGGGGCGGACCATAGGCGTAGGCGCGGGACAGATGAGTCGAGTGATAAGTGCAAGGATCGCGGCCATGAAAGCGATAGACGAAGGTCTAACCGTCAACAAATCCGTGATGGCGTCGGATGCGTTTTTTCCATTCCGTGACGGCATCGATGCTGCCGCGGAAGTCGGGATTACAGCCGTGATACAACCCGGTGGTTCCGTGCGAGACGATGAGGTCATTGAAGCGGCGAACGAACATGGCATGGCAATGGTGTTTACTGGCGTCCGGCACTTTCGACACTGATTGAATCGTAGGAAAGAATTAGGGGCTGGGACACATGAACGTATTGGTGGTTGGCGCCGGCGGTCGCGAACACGCACTGGCATGGAAAGCATCGCAATCCAGTCAGGTGGAGACTGTGTTTGTGGCGCCGGGAAATCCAGGAACCGCGGCCGAATCGGGGTGTCAGAACGTCGACATCAGGGTGGATGATTTTACGGCTCTCGCGAACTTTGCCGTATCCAACGACGTTGAGTTGACCATTGTGGGCCCAGAAGGACCGTTGGTCGCGGGCATTCGGGATTTTTTCGACGCCCGGGGTCTTAGATGTTTTGCGCCGTCACAGCAGGCGGCGCAGCTCGAAGGTTCGAAAGCGTTTAGCAAGGAATTTCTCTCGCGGCACAACATTCCGACCGGGCGATACGAAACGTTTAGCTCGCTTGCCGACGCAGAAAGATACATCCACGCCGAAGGGGCACCGATCGTCGTTAAAGCGGATGGGCTCGCGGCGGGCAAAGGGGTTGTTGTCGCCGCGACGGTGGACGAGGCAGTTGATGCAGCGCGCTCGATGCTTTCGGGTGAACGATTTGGGGATGCGGGTAAGGCGATTGTGGTCGAAGAGTTTCTCGCGGGTGAGGAGGCGAGCTTTATTGTCGTGTCAGACGGGGAGGTAGCGCTACCGTTCGCGAGCAGTCAGGACCATAAGGCGCGAGACGTAGGTGACACAGGTCCGAACACGGGCGGTATGGGCGCATATTCCCCCGCGCCCGTGGTCAGCGACGATATTCACCAACAAATTATGGCGACCATTATTGACCCGACGATCCAGGGCATGGACGCGGACGGGATTCGATACCAGGGATTTCTCTATGCGGGGTTGATGATCGATAACGAAGGCGTGGCGAAAGTGATCGAATTCAACTGTCGTTTCGGTGATCCAGAAGCTCAGCCTGTCATGATGCGGCTGGAATCGGATTTGGTGGAACTTTGTCAATGTGCTCTGGACACGGAGTTGTCCACCGTTGAGTTGAGTTTCTCCGAGGAAGTAGCGCTGGGTGTGGTGTTGGCATCGGGTGGTTATCCAGGCGATTACAAAACAGGACATGAAATTCGTGGGCTGGTTCAACACATGGATGGGACGAAATTATTTCACGCCGGGACGCGCGCGGATGAAGCTCGCGTCGTAACTGCTGGCGGTCGCGTGCTCTGCGTTGTAGGAATGGGGGGCTCCGTGGGAGAAGCTCAGGCACGCGCGTATCGGCGAGTTGAAGGTATCGAGTGGAAGGATATGTTTTATCGTCGCGATATTGGCTATCGCGCTGTGCAACGAGAAACCGTTGAGCCATGAAGCGTTGAGGTCGCTATGAAAGTGGATGCGTCAACTGCCGTAGATTTGCATAGGATCGGACCGCAAGCGGCACGGCTGGAAGCGCTCGGCTATGACGGGCTCCGGGTCGCTGAACTCAACCACGACCCCTTCATGGCGCTTGCTATCGCTGCCGGACAGACCACCAAGATTGAACTCGTGACGTCGGTGGCCGTGGCATTTGCGCGTAACCCCATGTCCATGGCCGTCCAAGCACATGATCTCAACGCTTATTCCGGGGGACGCTTGGTGCTGGGGTTAGGCTCTCAAGTCAAACCTCATATCGAACGCCGGTTCAGCATGCCCTGGCATAAAGCAGCGCGGCAGATGCGCGAATTCATTGAGGCGATGAAGGCAATATTTGACTGCTGGTATGAAGGTGAACGGCTGGAGTATCAAGGTGAGTATTACCAGCACACGTTAATGCCAGCGACATTCACTCCGGACAACATCGAAGGCCCGCGCCCACGCGTCGCTTTGTCTGCCACCGGTCCGTTAATGACCCGCGTAGCTGCCGAGATCGCGGATGGCATGATCATGCACCCGTTTTCATCCGAAAAATACATGCGCGAAGTAACGCTTCCCGCCGTTGAGGAAGGGTTAAGAACGAGCGGTCGCAGTTTAAGCGAATTCGAATTGGACTACGCGCCGTTGATCGCCACAGGGGTAGATGAAGAAACGGTCGTAAGAGCCGTCGCCAACGTAAGAGATCGCATTGCGTTTTACGGTTGTACTGTCGCCTACCGGCCAGTCCTTGAAATTCACGGCTGGGGAGAGCTTCAAGATGAACTCATCTCCCTCAATCGTCAGCATCGCCGTGACGAGATGTCGCGTCTTATTTCAGACCAAGTGCTTGAGACACTGGCCATCGTTGGCGATCCTGAATCGGTGATTGACGAGATGCTTGAGCGCTTTGGCGGATTAATTAACCGGACCGGGTTTGCCGTTCCCAATCTGGATGATGATGAGCTGGGGTTGATGTTGGAACGACTTCGGAGTTGAGCTTCGTGAAAAGAAGCAAGCCCCATCACCTCCGACGGGATGGTCAGAGCGACGCAGACCTATGTATTCTTCGGTACACGAGACAGGGCTTTTATTTCGCATGAACCCTCCGGAAGAGTAGGCATGATTGACCGTCTGATTCGTGTATTTGATCGGGGATTAAGGACTATTACGGGTATCCATCCGTTAACCGAAGATATTCCGGACGCCCCATCAACGAACCTTTCCGGCCCCGAAAAACGGCGAGCGGGGTCGCTGATGCGCGTTAATCACACTGGCGAGGTATGTGCCCAGGCTCTTTATGAAGGCCAGGCATTGACGGCCCGTAATGCAAGCGTCCGATCGGCTATGCAACAAGCGGCGCAAGAAGAGGTTGCGCACCTTGTATGGTGTCGCAAGCGACTTCAAGAATTGGATGCGCGCCCGAGTGTGTTGGATCCAATTTTCTTTGCGACATCGTGTGCGATGGGGGCGTTGGCCGGTGCGCTTGGGGATCGGGTCAGTCTTGGATTTATTGCAGCAACGGAGGATCAGGTGGTCGAACACCTGGATCGGCACATCGATCGATTACCGCAAGGCGATGGTCGCAGTCGTGCGATTCTCGAGCGAATGCGTGAAGACGAGCTTCGCCATGGGACGTCGGCCGAGAAGGCGGGTGGGTTGCCTTTTCCGATGCCGTTACGCCGCCTTATGACCTCGGTTTCTCGAATCATGACGGAGACTACCTACCGGATTTGAACAGGTAGCCGCCGGAAGCATTGTTTTTGAAATCGTACGTTATTCATTTTCATGAAGCGTTTCGCTTGTTGAAGCAATCATCCATTACGGGGGTCCAGATAGAGCCGTCCAGCAGCAGTGCTAGATGAAATCGACTATGTCGTTGATGGTGTCTAGTCGCCGGCGAGAGGTGGGTGATAGATGAACTGGACGTTAACTCCGTTAGGATCGCGACAATAGAAACTTCTCGCACCGTCACGATGCGTTCGTGGTGGCTCTAC
>ENA-UPTF01001167-UPTF01001167.1-marine-metagenome-genome-assembly--contig:-NODE-1167-length-17016-cov-3.570577_pt1 | contig 17016 bp, 17 predicted proteins | sample MGYA00238166_ERZ767019 | MGnify/ENA primary metagenome ERZ767019 (study PRJEB28930, sample SAMN06266391) | marine metagenome | isolation source: Sea water from 250 m depth | place: Atlantic Ocean...
TTTGGAACCGTTTGGGACGTCCCCAGTAATAAGGGGCTAGAAGACCAGGACAATGCCTGCAACCCCCAACGCGATTCGAACCGTCCAAAGTTGCCGGAGATCGCGGACACCTACTACGACCGCGAAAAAGCCGGCCACACCTATCAGTGTCCATGTGGCTTGGCGCGAAGCAAGACTTGGATCGATCCGCACCATCAAGGCGAATCCGAGGCCCTGCAGTAGCGCGGCCATGGGGAACAACACTCCATTTGCAGTCGGGGCTCGTTGGCGGAGGGTTATGTGTGCAACGGCCCACAATATGAATAGGGCCGCGAGATAGGGAACCACGCCCCATGTGATGTTCACGTCATTGCCGACTGCTGCGATCGCGACCGTGGCGCAGGTGATGAACGAGGCCAACAAGAGAAGAGTGAGCTCAACCATTCGCTGTTGGTTCACGTCAGCCGTCGCTTAGAGATTCGTCGGTTGGGTCAACCAGTCGAGTGCGGAGTTGAGCGACGAACGCTCGAGCTTCGGCTAGGTCGGCGACTTCTTTCCCCGCTAAAAGGCGTCGTTGATCTTTGTCGTCGAGCTGAGCGAATTGGATTTCGGTCCAGTCTTCCAATGTTGGGTTGAACCATAAGAGGCCCCCAATTCGACCTTTCTGGATCACCACATGATTTGCAACGACACCCACGTGGTAGCCGTCGCGTGCATACCATCCGATCGTCGCCAGCATCGCGACGCTGGCGAGCAGTAAGACCAACGAAATCAGAACCGCCCCAAGGCCTACTCCAACGCGGTCGTTCAACCAGCTTCGTTGTTTTTTTGGGTGGTCGGGTGAAGCATTGGCTGCTAACTCGACCCCCTCAGGAACGGCAATCCTTTCTGAGGTCGAGCCCTCAGCGAGTAAAGCTCCGGTGAATTCGTCGTCCACCTCCAGTTCGCCCGCATCGTGGTCATCTTCAGCTTCGATGTCATCAATCTGGACATCAACGATGAGCACTGTTGAGTTGTCACGGCCTCCGGATTTGTTAGCTAAATTAACGAGTGCTTTAGCCGTGGTGCTGGGATCATGGCTGCTGGAGAGTTGCTTAGCAATCTCGTCGTCGTCGATCTCGTTCGTCAGCCCATCGCTGCATAGCAAGAATCGGTCGCCGCCGACTGGATCGATGAGCCATTCGTCTATTTCAACGTCAGCATGGACGCCTATTGCCCGCGTCAACATGTTTCTATATGGGTGAACAGCGGCGGCTTCTGCGTCGAGCTCGCCCCGCCGCATCAACTCGCCCACATAGCTGTGGTCGTCGGTCAGTTGCGTGAGGTTGTTGTTTCGGTAGTGATAAATCCGTGAATCGCCAACATTCAATACAGCAAATTGACGACCGTCGCCGTGACGAGTCACGGCGAGCACAGTCAACGTCGTGCCCATGCCGTGTAATTCGGGCTGAGCGATAGCCGTCTCATGGACCACTCTGTTTGCGTGTTGCACCGCGATGTGAAGTTCGTTCAGGTTTTCGCGTTTAGCGTCGGTCAAAGTACGGACAGCGAGATTTGCTGCGACTTCACCACCTTGGTGCCCGCCCATGCCATCGGCGACAACGAAAAGACCCCAGTCCGCGTACATGGCGTCTTGGTTGTTCGCTCGAACGCGACCTTGGTCGGTTGCGCCGCCCCAAGTCAGTCGCAAACGACGCCGCGGTGCGTCGTTCATGGCATGACCTCAAAAACTGTCGAGCCGATTTGGAGGTGGTCGCCGGTTTTTAAGGTTGTTGCCGACGACACCTTTTGCCGGTTGAGGTAGGTGCCATTGGTTGACCCCAAATCTTCTACTACGTGTTCGTTGTCGCGCCGAGACACTCGGGTGTGGATTTGGCTCGCATATGTGTCATCGATGGTGATGTCGCACGTAGCGGCTCGTCCAATCGTCAACTCATCTGCCAAATGGTGTCGTTGTCCAGACAACGTTTCAGGAGTTCTGACTACCAACACTTGCGCTGGTCGCTCATTTCTTACGAAGCGGTTTCTCTTAGGAAGGCTCTCACGTGTCGGTCGTATACCTACCCACACAGCGCGTATGACGCGGAAGAAAAATAGGTGAATCAAGACAAGCAAGAGGATCGTGAGAAGGCGAACGAGTTGTGGTGACATCAAACAACCTCAACTCTGAGGTGATGGTCGCCGATTGTGATGATGTCTCCGTGGAGTAACCGGTGAGTTCCCACGGCAACACCGTCAACCAAGGTCCCGTTGGTAGAACCTAGGTCCACGATGAAGAGCCCATGTTGGTCGGCGCGAATTTCTGCGTGGTGGCGGCTGACGTTCGAACCGGCAAGAACGACCCCGCAGTCATCATTTCGACCGAGTATCTGAGGAGTTGTAATTTCGACACGGCGACCGTCTGAGGTGACCAGCACCGCTGCGTCCCCTATGGGTGCCTCTCGGAACTGTCCGGATACTTCGAACCGACCTTTTCTAAAACGGGGGTTGGTTGCAAAATCAATCGAGAGTGGCCCGCTAAAACCGTACGCTTTTGAGCGAGCGTACTCATGGGCTATGTCGACGAGTTGTCGACGAAGAGGCTCTTCGACTTGAGTAAAACGCTTCCTATCTTTTTCCGACAGTGCGACGATTAGATAGTTGGGAACAACTGTGTGACCGCGGATATCGGTCGTCCGTTCTTTCTCGAAAAGACGGCCGACCCTGCGCCCTAACGTTGTTGAACGTATCCCGGTTCGAAAGACGCGCGAAAACCTGTCAACCAGAAATCCGGAGTTGGTTTTGAAACCCATGCTGCCCCGAGTGTACGGCCGGCTACGAGGGCGGAGGGGGTCGCCAGATCGCTCGACTGGGCCTGCGCGAGCCGTGCGTAAGAAACACAATGTGCGGCTAACCTTGGCTGCTCCGGTAAGCGCGAGTGGCGGAATTGGCAGACGCGCAGGCTTCAGGTGCCTGTGCCCGCAAGGGTGTGAGGGTTCAAGTCCCTCCTCGCGCACTGAACTACTAGTCGACGAAAAGGAAACGGTTTAGTCATTTACCGTACGTTCGAGGTCCAGCAAATATCGTTTCGCTTCAATACCGCCTGCGAACCCGGTGAGTGAACCATTGGCGCCGATGACTCGATGGCAGGGAAGAACTATCGATACGGGGTTTCGCCCATTAGCCGCGCCAACTGCGCGCACAGCCTTGGGACGACCGATGTGTTCCGCCTGTTGTTTGTATGTCCACGTAGTTCCGTAGGGAATTTCGGCGAGCGCGGTCCAGGTTGCCGTCTGGAAATCGGTGCCGTGAAGATCCAAGGGAACATCAAATATTTTTCTTCCACCAGCGAAATATTCGTCGATTTGAGAAGCGGCTGAGTTCAGTACGGGGTCGGTTCGTGAAAAAGCCATTGGTTCTTGCGAAACCTTGACTGCATCCTGATTTTGGGGCCACAGCACCGCGCATAACCCCAGTTCTGTTGCGATGAGCGTAAGTTCGCCTACCGGGGCGCGCAATCTGCGGAATACAAGCGGCTCTCTCATCGTGCAGGATCGACTGCTTGAGAAGCGTTCCAGAGATGTTGTGAGGCCCAGGATCTGAAAGGTCGCCAGGCCGCAGAATAATTGTCCAGATCTCTGGCATCGATCGGGGCGCCTGCCAATCGGCTGGCGCTTCGACGTATCCCCAGATCGGAGGAGGGCATCGCGTCGTTGTGTTGAAGTATCCGCATCGCGGCCACCTGCGCAGTCCACGGCCCAATCCCGGGCAGAGCGCCCCAGCGTAGTGAGATTTCTTCGATGGTTCCTGACACTCTCAGGTCGAGACTTCCGTCGGTGACCGCGGCAGCGAAATGGCGCAAAGTGTTTGTTCTTTGCTTGGTAAAACCCAATCCGCTGAGATCGGCTTCGGCGAGCTCGTCCGGGGATGGGAAGGTTCGGTTGAGTACTGATTCGTGTGAAAGTTGTTGCCCGAATCTGCGGACGATTCGACCTGCGATAGTGGTTGCCGCGGCTACTGAAATTTGTTGCCCGACAATGATTCGAATTGATGTTTCGAATCGGTCCCAGCAGCGGGGCACCCGCACCCAAGGCTGCTGCGCGACTAATTCGCCGACCAGGCTGTCGTTTGAGAGATGTCCCACTGCTTGAGAGGGGTTTTCATCGATAGCGAAAAGAGTTCGGAAGCGTTCCATGTCATCGATGAGGTCGTCATAATGCTCGCTATGGACCTTTACGCGGAGGTGCTGTCCGTCTTGAGCGTCTTCTACCTGGATGAGCCGCGGGTTCCCCTCATGATGTGTGATTCGACGATACGAAGTGTCGGTGACGTCTTCAAGGCCGGGCGTTGCTCGGGGCCGTAAGTGATTCAACAGTTGCTGAAACGAATACGGAGGCGTGTACCTCGCCAATAGTTCGATGGAACTACTTGGGCTCTGTAACCCTTGGTTTTTGTGTTTTTGCCGGAGGTTGTCCACTGGCTGGCCCCATGCTGCGATAGCGAGTCGATCTAATTGAGGCTGCCCGCCCAGCCCTACCGCCCGGGCGACGGCACTGGGGTCAAGCGCGGTTTCTGTCACGAGTTGGCGCGCAAACTGGGCTTGGCGGTAGCGAACGATTTGGGTGGGGCTAGCTCCGAGGTGACGGGTCATGGCTCGACGCAAATGTTGGCGACTACAACCGAGCCGGACGGCTAAAGCTTCCTCTGATCGACGGTGTAGGAAACCTTCTTGAATCAGTATGAGGGCGCTCTCGACCGTGGGCGGAGCGTTTTCGGCCACCATTGGTCCGCCGCATAACCGCGGGCGACACGTCAGACACGAGCGAAATCCGGCAGCCTCGGCAGCTGCGCCGTTGGCAAAGATCCCATGGTCGTGAAGGGCTAGCGACTCGCAATCGGCGTCACAGTAAACGCCCTTTCGAGAAACGATGCTCCCTATCACGGGTTCAGTATCGGTCGAAACATAGGTTGCCGCGGCCTTGCTCCTAGGCGATGTGCGGCTGTGTTTAACGGACCGGTTGCTTCCAGCCGTTGAGATAGGTCACTTCGTTCACTGCACGGCGCGGGGCGGGGTGGAACGTGTCGCCGGTGTAGTACGCAACCGGCAGTAACGCGCATTGACTTACGGTCGATGGAATGCCAAGAAGTTCAGAGATCTTGGTTTCGTGTGCAAGATGGAATGTTGTCCAAGTAGATCCGAGACCTCGAGCCCGGGCAGCCAACTGGAAGCTCCACACCCCGGGCAGAACCGAACCCCACCAACCCCCGGCCGAACCTTCGTCGTTTTCGCCTGCCGGCGGACGGTCGAGGCGCAGAGGGATCACGAAGGCGGGGACTTCGTGGAGATGATCGATGAGATGAATCGACGAGTCAATTACTCGAGCGGTTCGTTCATCGGTCCGAATATCTGCACTGGCAGCCAGATAGGGCCGTCCCACTTCGCCGTAATAGTTAGCGATTTCTGCTTTTAGTTCGGGGTCGGTCACGATGATCCAACGGTTCCGTTCAAGGTTCCCGCCGACAGGTGCATGTCCTGCAACTTCGATGCATTCGAGCAATAACTCGGTGGGAACGTCGCGAGTGAGGTCTAACCGTTTGCGAACTTGTTTTGTGGTGGTGAGTAGCCGATCGACTTCTTTGAGGTTGAAATCGTTCATCGGAACGCCGGTATTCCCGTGATTTCTTGGCCAAGAATTAGCCCGTGGACCTCTTCGGTTCCTTCGTAAGTCATGACACTTTCCATGTTGTTCGCGTGACGCATGGGGCTGTACTCGGTGCTTACCCCGTTTGCCCCCATCATCGCGCGCGCAGTGCGGGCCGTGTCGATGGCCACTCGACAGTTGTGTCTCTTTGCCATCGAGATGTGGTACGGGCGAATGCTGTGAGCTTCTTTGAGCCGTCCCAGGGTCATTGCCTGAAGGTTCGCGTTGGTCATCTGGGTCAGCATGTCCGCGAATTTGATTTGGCTGATCTGAAAACTTGAAAGAGGTTTCCCAAACTGTGGGCGACCTTGCTGGTAATCAAGCGCCGCGTTGTAGCAATCGCGGGCCACACCCACCGCCCCAAAGGCGATGCCGAAGCGAGCTTCGCTGAGACAACTTAAAGGAGCGCCGATGCTGACCGCGTCGGGAAGACGCATAGATTCCGGAACTATGACGTCATCCATGTAGAACTCACCGGTCACTGAAGCTCGAAGCGACAACTTGTTCTGAATTTTTCGGGCTTCGAACCCATCGGAATCAGTGGGTACCAGAAAGCCTCGGAATCCGTCGTCGGTGTTCGCCCAAACAATCGCGAGGTCCGCGATGCCCGCGTTCGTAATCCACCGTTTAGATCCATTCAGAATCCAGTCGTCGCCGTCGCGTTTCGCGCGAGTGGCCATCGACGATGGATCAGATCCGTGGTCGGGTTCGGTTAATCCGAAGCAGCCGATAATGTCTCCAGCGGCCATCTGCGGCAACCACTGTTCTTTTTGTTCTTCGGACCCATATTTCCAAATAGGGAACATGCACAACGATCCCTGCACCGAAACGAAACTTCTGAGACCACTATCGCCGGCTTCCAACTCCCGGCACGCGATGCCGTACGCCATCGCTGAAGCTCCCGCGCACCCATAACCATCGAGATGCATTCCCAACAAACCCATGTCGGCGATCGCTGGGACCAACTCCATCGGGAAGGTGCCCGCTTCAAAATGTTCAGCGACAAGAGGTTTGAAGTCGTTTTCCACGAACCTCCCCACGGTGTCGCGAATCATCTGGTCCTCATCGCTCAATAGAGCGTCAAGTTCGTAGAAGTCGGAAAGGTCTGCCATACAGGAAAGTATGTCCGGATTATGGCCCGTCCGGCCATTCCGGTGGGCGAGTTCTGAATTAGGAGGTCTCGGCTGGGCGGTCGCTGTCGTTACTCCATTGAGACCACGATCCCGGATATAACCGGCCCCGGCCAAGACCAGCGTGCTCAAACGCCAGCAAGCTATTGCATGCACTGACCCCCGAACCGCAATACATCACTGGGGTATCGCCCTCGACGATGCCTGCTTCTTCGAACTGTGCTCGTAATTGTTCAGGTCTGAGAAACCAACCGTTGTCGGAGAGGTTGTCAACGAAGGGAAGATTGATTGCACCGGGGATGTGACCGGGTCGAGGGTCAACAGGTTCACTTTCGCCTGAATAGCGGTCAGGGCTTCGAGAATCGACAAGTACCCGATTGGGGTTGGTTCCTGCGTCGGCGGCGTCATCGGTGTCCACCAACAACTCACTTGGCCATGGTCGTATTGGATGGTCCACCGCCTGGCGATTACGGGGCCCGGTTTCCAGATCACCTGACCAGGCGTGCAAACCCCCGTCGAGTAAGGCGGCTTGGTGTCCGAGAATGCGAAGCATCCACACCAAACGACCTGCTGACATGCCTCCGCTGTCGTCGTATGCAACCACTGGATCATCGTGGCCGATGCCGAGTGCGCCCATGCTCGCCGCGAACGAGGCAGCGGCCGGCATCGGATGTCGTCCCTGGGTGCGCTGAGGCAGCGTCGCCAAGTGCTCGTCGAGGTCCACGAAAATTGCGCCAGGTATGTGCCCCCCATGAAATTTCGGTCTCCCCGGGGTGCGATCGAGATACCAGCGGACGTCGCAGTAAATGATGTCGTCGCGATGTGCGATGTCGTCAATGGCGACGATGGGAGGCAAAACTTGATCTGTCACTGGCCGAACATCACCATCCACTGCTCTTCTGATTCTGGTTTGAACACGTAGTTCATTTCTCGGGTCATTCCCATGGTCGCTGAGGAATGAAACGAGTAGCGATGCCCTGGGAAAAGCACAGTGTCGTCGGGAACTCGGGCCAGTGTGTGGTGCAGTGAGCGGTACATCGCCGCGGCGTCACTTCCCGGCAAATCCGTGCGCCCGCACCCCTCAAGGAAAAGAGTGTCTCCTGCTACCAGTGTTCCTTCAACGAGGAAACATTGACTTCCAGGTGTATGCCCCGGTGTGTGTAACAGATCGATAGGGATGTCACCTACAAGGATTTGGTCACCTGGGGAGTGCACGTTGAGATCGCCATCAGTTACCTCGGTGACTTTCTTGACCAAATCAGCCTCTTCGGCTTGGACATGGATTTTGGTTCCCCGAAGTTCGAGAAGTTCCCGGACACCCTCAATTGTGTGACCCATCATTGAACCCCCGACATGGTCAGAGTGGTAGTGGCTGGCCAACACCCCGCTCAGGTTCATTTCGTCGCGGTCAAGAATGTCAAGAAGGTCGGCGACTCCGTATGCGGGGTCAACAACCACGGCGTCGCGGGTGTTCCGGTCACCAATGAGATACACAAAATTGGCCATTTGCTCGGCCATGGAATCGCCGATGGCGAAGTCGCGGCCCGAAAGTAATTGCCGAAAATAGAACCGGTCACTGGTCATGGTTGTAATCGTACCGACGCGCAGAAAAGTTGGCTGGTTGAGTGACAACCGAGTCCGGTTTGATGTCTGAGAGGGGCATCATGGACACAATGAGCTTCCACGTCGTTGCTTCGGTATGAGAAATCGGATTTTTCGCTTTGCTACCTACGCGGGAGTAGGGATAGCCACGGGGTTGATCGTTGCTGGAGTGGTAGTGCTCGCAGAGAAGGTCCTGCTCGAAACGGTCCTACATCGGAGCTTGTGGCAGCAGGCGTGTGCCCCCGCATTGGGGCTGTGGATCGCGGTGCTGGTGTTACGGCGAGCAGACGGCGGCGATCCGCTTTCGCCGTCGACGTCTGAGGAATACATACGCGCATACCACAACAAGTCATATCTGCTGAAAGTTTTGCATCTTCCCTTTCGATTAATCGCAGGTATCGCCAGCGTCGGGTTAGGTGGAGCGGCGGGACTTGAGGGCCCCGCTATTTACGCGGGAGCGACAACAGGTTCTGCAATTCAGCGTCGCCTGTCGTGGCTCTTTAGAGATAAGGACGGTCAAGCGTTGCTCGTTGCAGGCGCAGCAGCTGGAGTGAGCGCCATTTTCCAGGCACCCGCAACCGGGGTGCTGTTCGCGTTGGAGTCGCCATATAAAGGAGATTTGGGTCGACGCGCTTTGTTGCCTGCGTTGCTGTCCAGCGCGTCGAGCTACGTCACATACGTTTTGGTTACTGGCTTTGGCGATGACTTGCCGTTTGAGGTGAGAACCGATTTGGTGCGCGTCGGTTTCGGTCAACGAGAACTCCTCGGAGCTGCCATAGTCGGCGCGTTATGCGGGATTGCCGCTATGGGGTTCAGTCGGGCCATCAAAGGAGCGAAAGAGCTTCAAAAATCTCAACCCTGGTGGATGCTCGCTGCCGCGGGCAGCGTGATCGCAGCGGGATTAGTGGTGTTAAGCAACAGTTTGTTTGACGCGTCGCTGTCGTTAGGGCCAACTACTGAGGGGCAACTACTCAGATGGGTGCTGAACCCCGACGAAACACTTCCAATGCTGGGAATGCTGTTAGCGATCAGATTGGTTGCCACCTCAACTCTGATCGCTAGCGGGGGTGTCGGCGGAGTGTTCATACCTCTCGCGGTGCTCGGTCTCATCATTGGACGCATCGTCGGGGGCTGGATCGACGTTGGTGTTGAGTCAATGGCGTTCTTCCCGTTTATCGGTGTCGCAGCGTTCCTCGCGGCTGGATACCGAACCCCCCTCGCTGCAGTGATGTTCGTCGCGGAATCAACAGGAGCTCCAGCGTTCGTTGTCCCTGGGCTGATCGCGGTGGCAGTGAGTCAAGTGGTCGTGGGCGGATCGTCGGTGTCGGACTATCAGCGAGACACCCGGGTCGGTCACCTGGAACGACGATTCCAGATGCCCGTCACGTCAGCTATGCGACGAGAGTTTCAGACCGTATCGCCTAATGATTCGCTGTCAGATTTTGTGTGGGGTTTCGCGTTCCCTCGCAAGCAACTTGAGGCGGTTGTGGCCGACGAGGATGGACAGTTTGCTGGGGTTGTGAAAGTCAGCGACGCAGGAGATGTCGATCAGGATCAATGGTCAACAACTACGTGCAGTGAAATCATGATTCACGATCTCACACCGGCTCGTCTGTCGTGGACCGTGCGCGAGGCAAGTGAGTTGATGGAGAATGCTGATGTTGACATCATCCCGGTTGTGGATACAGCTGGTCGTGTGGTTGGCGTGGTCACGGACCAGAGCATTGTGAACGTTGTCGAACTTCTGGATGAAACACAGGGGGAATAAATGGGGTCGGATCCAAGAGAGCCAGGGCTACTGGAGGGGTTAGCTACCACGCGTGCCATTCGCAGGTATTTGCCCGAACCCATCCCAGAAGAAGACCTCAACACTATTTTGTGGCACGCAGGTCGCGCCCCGTCAGGTTCGAACAGACAAAAGTTCCGATTCCTCGTACTTCGAGACGGCCCCCAAGCCCAAGCCGCCAAAGCCCTACTAGGTGAATCCTTTCGAAAGGCTTGGAACGAAAAACAATCCAACGACGGCTATGACGCTGGTTCAGGAGAAGCAGGGGATTCGCCTAAAGCGCGGATGTCTCGAACCATGCAACATTTTGTTGACCATTTTGAAGACACTCCAGTGGTGGTACTTGCCTGTCTTATTCGGTACCGGCCCGAAAATTATGCTGAGGGCGCAAGCGTGTACCCGGCCGTACAAAATCTGATGCTCGCGGCACGAGCCCTGGGATACGGAGGGGTCATCACCGGCTGGCACGTCAACGTAGAAGCAGAACTTCGAGACGTTCTGAACATTCCCGACGACGTCGCCATCCACGCGACGATCCCCATGGGGAAACCGGCCGGTCGACATGGCCCCGTGCGACGTCGACCATTACAAGAAATCGTGTATGAGGACGAATGGGGGCGTGACGCGGATTGGGCGCACGACCCAGAAGGCACCGAGTTTGCTTCTGCCGGCCCACCTAAAGGCACACCCGTCGAACCCAGCATCAGAAAATAAGCGCTTAGAGATCTTGAGCTAAAGCTTCGGCTCGAGCCGCGACTTCAGCGACAGGTAAACCCAGGTTCTGTGCCGCTTTGAGTGCGTCATCGAACTCGGCTTTGACCCGAAACTCGCTGACTTTCACACCAACATCTTGACCCTCCACTGACACCGTAACGATGTGCCTCTCCGCGACGGTTCGTTGTATTTGGCGAGTGCGCACCCCCAACGTGCCTGTCGACGACATCACGACATCAACGAGGCGAGGACTATCGGATGGTGTTGCGAGGACTGACAAAGTGTGCGCGGGGCGCCCCTTTTTCATCACGATCGGAGTCACCCACGCATCCAGCGCCCCAGCGTCCATTAACTGTGCGATGGCGTCACCCAACACCTCACCGGTGACGTCATCGAGATTTGTTGAAAGTTCGACGACTGTTTCAACCCCGTCTGAAGCAGCCTGTGTTGATGTACCGATGATGACTTGGGTGACATTTGCCCGATCGGCGGGATCGCGGGTGCCTGCTCCATAACCCGAACCAGTAATGGTCATGTCAGGCATCGGCCCTACCCGTTGCGCTAACGCTTTAATGATCGCGGCCCCTGTAGGAGTGGTGAGTTCCATATCAACATCAACGCTCACGATTGGTACGCCCTCAAGAAGATTGACGACTGCTGGGGGAGGATTCGGCAGAATCCCGTGAGCGGCGGAAATTGAACCGACCCCCACCGCGACTGGGCCGCTAGCAACTTCATCGATATCGAGTGATTCGAGTGCAGCGCAGGATCCCACGATGTCGACGATCGCGTCGAGTGCTCCCACCTCATGAAAATGCACGTCATCGGGTGACGTGCCGTGGACTTTCCCCTCCGCTACCGCCAACGCTTCAAACACCGCTAAAGCTCTGGCCTGGACGCGGTCGGGAAGTGATGCTTGTTCGAGTATCAAACGAATGTCAGACCAATGGCGGTGATGGTGTTGTTCCGGTGCGTCCACGACGGCTCGCGTTGCGCGAATACCGTTCCGGTCGACCTGTTCGCTGGTTAAGGACCAACCGTCGACGTTCAATCCTTCGAGGGTGGAGACGACGAAACTCAGGTCTGCTCCCGCGTCGAGAAGGGCTCCCAACGTCATGTCGCCCGCTATCCCACTAAAAGGATGCAGCCAGGCCACGTTGTGAGATGTCACGACTGGTCCTTGTGGTTGAGGATGCGCATCGCGGCCATCGCCGCGCCGAAACCGTTGTCGATCCCCACCACGGTGATACCCGCGGCGCATGTCGCATGCATAGCCAACAGCGCGGTCACGCCTTCAAGGGCTGCGCCGTAGCCGACACTGGTCGGTACCGCGATCACCGGCGCGGCAGTTAAACCACCAATAGCGGTAGCCAATGCTCCTTCCATCCCCGCGATAGTGATCACCAGCTCGGCTTCAAGCAACGTATCTAGTTCAGCTAATAAACGGTGAAGACCCGCGACACCGATGTCGGTGAGACGTGTCGCGGTCACTCCGTGCGCTTCCAACACGACACACGCTTCATCAGCGACAGGGAGGTCAGCGGTTCCCGCAGACGCCACTACAACATTCGCGTCTCTTGGTGCCGCTGAACGCCACACCAATGTGGATCCGACGACGGTCGCCTCGGGATGTGCAGTCAGGAGTGCGTTGATTTGTTCCTGAGTTGCTCGGGTGAGCAGCACTGGTCCTGTGCCGTTGTCGAGAAGTTCAGAAACGATAGAAACGCAATGTTCGGGGGATTTGTTGGGGCCGTAAATGGCTTCCGGGGCTCCGGTCCGAAGGGTTCGGTGATGATCGATTCGTGCATGCCCAAGATCAGCAAAGGGGAGCCGACGCAAAGAATTCAAGGCGTCGTCAGGCCCAATATTTCCGGCCTTTACCTGTTCGAGGAGCTCGCGGAGCTCTTTTTCATTCATGATCCTCGCTTCCGCAGGCGTATCCTGCCACGACGTGACCACTAATGAGCCAAACATGCGTGTCGAACTTGTGCCACCCACTACGCGGGTTGGCTTTTTGGGACCTCATGGCACCTTCACCGAACAGGCCCTCCTCAGCCAACCCGACCTCGCCGCGGCTGATACTCAACCTTTCGATTCGATTCCCGACGTCCTCAATGCTCTCATCACCGAAGACGTCGATATGGCCTTTGTGCCGATCGAGAACGCGACGGAGGGATCGGTGAATGTCACCCAAGACGCGTTGGCTTTTGACCTTGAGTTGGGTATTCAACGCGAAGTCGTCTTAGACGTGCAACTCAACTTGTTGGCCCTGCCCGGTACGCCGCTTGAAGATATTCACACCGTGGTGTCGTTTCCTGTAGCGGTGGCCCAGTGTCGTGCGTTTCTTCGCGAGCGGCTTCCCGACGCGGACATCCAGGCAGCTACATCTACCGCCGAAGCAGCCCGACAAGTCGGTGAGCAGGGGCTTGCGGGGGTGGCGACCATATCGAACCCTTTGGCCGCGGAACTCTACGGTCTTGACCCGGTCGCTGAAGCCATCGAAGATCATGTGGGTAACCAGACCCGGTTTTTGTTGTTGGCGCGGGAGGGAATACCGGCTCCGACCGGGCATGACAAAACCAGTGTGGTGGTATTCCAACAGGCGAACGAACCGGGAAGTCTGCTGGCGATCTTGCACGAGTTCGCGGCAAGAAATATTGACTTGACTCGACTTGAGTCGCGACCCACCCGTCGAGCGTTGGGTGACTACTGCTTCCTACTGGATTTCGAAGGCCACATCGGTGACGAAGTGGTTTCAGATTGTTTACGTGACCTGAAAATGAAACAAGGCAACGTCAAGTTCTTGGGTTCGTACCCTGCCGCAGGGGGGGAGGGCGAACAGGTTCGCCGTGACAGCAACGCCGACTGGCGTGACGCGGCTGAATGGGTTCAGGAACTCCGCGACCAGATCGGCCGTTGAGGTAGCGCGGAGGGAGGGGGATTCGAACCCCCGGAGGCTCTCGCCTCGACGGTTTTCAAGACCGTTGCAATCGTCCGCTCTGCCATCCCTCCGAGATTGACGGTATCGGTCCGTCGCGTTCGAAACACCATCATTTCCCTGAGAGAATGCCACTGTGAACATCGAACCGTTAACCCCATATCTCGGAGCCCAAATCCACGGATTCGATTTGAGAGACCTATCCGGCGGTCGAGCAGAACAGCTCGAGGACATGTTTTTCGAACATCGGGTTTTGGTGTTTCGCGGTCAAGAACTTGATCGGGAGACACACAAAGCCGTTGGACGAGTCTTCGGCGAACTCCATGTTCACCCGTCGAAAAAAGCGTTTGGGATTAAGGGAGATCCGGAAATCTTTAAGGTTCGTGCTGAAGCCGACACGGTCAAAGTCAATGGCGGACGCTGGCACATGGACGTCTCATGTGACGAAAACCCGCCCGCCGGTTCAATCCTGCGACTCCTCGAACTACCACCACATGGCGGGGACACGGTGTTTTGTGACATGAGCCGAGCATTCGAAACACTCTCGGCTCCGATGCAACGAATGCTGGTCGAACTTGACGCGTGCCATGACGGGCAACGCGACCTGCGCTGGTACGGACTCACCCCAGACCCGGGCCAAACCTACCCATCGTGGGTGCACCCAGTCGTTACCGCCCACCCCGTATCGGGGCGGCCGGTGTTGTTCGTAAACGAAGGATTCACCGAAGAAATCATCGACATGTCCTACGACGAAAGCCACGCGATTCTGGGAATGCTGTTTGACCATGTTGCCCGAAACCCCGGTCTGCAATGCCGAGCCACATGGGAGCCAGGAACAGTGGTGATGTGGGACAACCGAGCAGTCCAACACTTCGCAATACACGACTACGCGCCCCACCCGCGACTCGGAGAACGAGTTTCCATAGTTGGAAAAGGACCCCCACAGGCTTGGGGACGAGATCGATCTGCGGCATAAGATGTGGCCGGTCGCTTGAGCATCCTTGTGATGGGAAAGTGAACCTGTGACGGTTCGCCGTCAAGGAGAGGTGACAGAGTCTGGTCGAATGTGCTTCCCTGCTAAGGAAGTGACTGCTCACGCGGTCCGTGGGTTCGAATCCCACCCTCTCCGCCACACCACATTGTTGAGTTTCAACATTCGGACTGAACTGCGTACACTGCGGTTCTCAATCAGCGCCTCTAGCTCAGCCCGGATAGAGCGTCTGGCTACGGACCAGAAGGTCGGGGGTTCGAATCCCTCGAGGCGCGCCACACCATCACCAAATCCTAGGGTCGAACGGTGAGTTCTTCGAAGACGATGGTCTGTATGAGTAGATCCGCCCGCAAGCTTTAGGTGCTGGATGAACGGTTACCGATGCTAGGTCGCTTGCAACTACCAGTCGTCTCGGTTTGCGCGTCGCGCAGCGGTCTTGTTTCTCTCAGCTTTAGAACCCTTATGACTTCCGCCTTTAGCGCCACGGTTACCGAGACGCAACTGTTCTAAGCGCGCTGTTCGTTCAGCTCTACGTCGCATTTTGATATCGGATTTACGCCACTTCACCGTGAGTCCCTAGTTCCGCCCAACCATTCTGTACCCGCGGTTTCGCCAAATGGGTTCACCCCCCGTCATTCAAGGATGGCTTTTCGGGTTCTTTTCAAAATGGAATGCCGGTGACAAGTCGACTATTTGGGACGCTTGGAAGTATTGAGGGGGGCGACCCTTCTTCTTTGGGTTTGGGGGTTGGCTGTGGACGGGCTCAACGAATCCGGGTGTATTCAAGACTTTTCTATGGAAATTCCCTGCCGAAATGTCTGTGTCAAACACGACCTCGTAGACATGTTGTAAGTCCCTCATGGTGAAGGTGGGTTTGCAGATACGAGTGGCGGTAGAGGTGTGGGTCAGCGAATGGTGGAGTGCGTTTATGGCGCCGGTGGCGATGTGTGCGTGATCAAACGCGAACCGGAAATTATCTGATGTGAACTCCTTGACTGGAACGAGGCGAGCCCTTGATTGTTCCTCTCGGGGCGCCTCGTCTGGGTGGGTGTCGTTAACTACTCCCCAATAGACGACAGCGACTGCCCTGTGGCGTGGGTCTCTGCCGGGGTCTCCGTAGGCGCCGAGTTGTCGCAACTCGAGGGGTGAGGTTGCATCGAGCAGGGGAGCGCAGGCCCGTTTAGCTGTGGTTTGGAGTTCTTCGTTTGGTTGGGGGGTACAGCCGGGGAGTTCCCATTGAAAGCGGAAGGGCCCTTCGTTCCGTTCTGTTAGCAACAACGAGAGTTGATTTTCAACAATGCCAAAAATTGCTGCGTGACAGGTCAGATCGACTCGATCGGTGTGCTCAAGCGTAGATGTACCCTCTGCCGGTGCTTCGGAATTCACATAGTCCAGATTAGCTAGTAATTATCGTTAAGAGATAAATACATATGATATTAAATATCTAACAGATAATTAAGTGAGCTACGTAGGACTATTTTCAGGCCGGTCGGGAATTCTGCCAGTTAGCCTCAGGCGTGTCCGATAAGCCAACAAACGGTCTAATGTTGCCGGTACTGACGGCTTCTGTGTGAGGAGAGTTGTGTTTCGACGTACCTGGGGATTAGCGAAATCCTCGATGACTGTAATCAGACTCGACCGAGAGCTGCTCGTTCTTCCGGTTCTCAACGCGGTCGCAGCAGTTGTTTTCGGTTTGGTGTTGTGGATTATCGCTTCGGGTCTCGGAGCTGACTTCTCCGGGAACTCCGATAGCGGCGGAGGGGGCATGATTGCCCTAGCCGTCTTGGGACTTCTCGGGTTGAACGTCATCAACACTTTCTTTAAGGGCGCTTTGGTGTCAGGTGCACATGAACGTTTCACCGGCGGCGACCCCACCATCGGATCATCCCTATCGGGAGCCGCAAGCCGGCTTCACCGACTTTTGCCGTGGGCGTTGATGGCAACCACCGTCGGAATCATCATGTCAATCATCGAACGGCAAGGCGGCCAACTCGGACGGATTGCTCGAGGGATGTTCAACATGGCGTGGGGCGTCATCACGTTCCTTATCCTTCCGGTCATCATGTTTGACGACCTCGGACCTATCAAAGGTTTAAAACGTTCCGGTCAACTGTTACGAACCTCATGGGGCGAAAACCTCACTGCACAAGTCGGCTTCGGTCTGTTCACCGTGCTCATGGCAGCCCCCGGGATCA
>ENA-UPTF01001168-UPTF01001168.1-marine-metagenome-genome-assembly--contig:-NODE-1168-length-17011-cov-4.963210_pt1 | contig 17011 bp, 21 predicted proteins | sample MGYA00238166_ERZ767019 | MGnify/ENA primary metagenome ERZ767019 (study PRJEB28930, sample SAMN06266391) | marine metagenome | isolation source: Sea water from 250 m depth | place: Atlantic Ocean...
TATTTCCAGGTTCAGGTTTAGTATTTGGGTCACCTCCCTGAATCATAAAATCTTTGATGATGCGGTGGAAAAGTGTGGTTTTGTACCAATCATTCTCAGCTAAAGCAATAAAATTTTGTACGTGTCCTGGAGCATCTTCATTGAAGAATTCAATTACAATTTTACCGCTACCTGTGTTAAGAACAGCTACCAAATCATCGCCAGATGGAGAGTAAGATGGAACTGTTGGAGTGGCTTTGCCTGTTTCTTCATAAAAATCAAGAATGATTGGTTGAAACACTTTAGGAGCTAGATCAAATACTTGAATTTTATGTTGCACAAAATCAAGAAGATACATGTTGCCATCTTTATCAAACTCTAATCCATGCGTACCCCAAATTTTTCCATCTTCTTTCCCTGCATCGCCTATTGTTTTAAACGGTAACTGATATTCATCAAAAATATGAATTGACCTTTTGTTATTTTCATATCTCTTGTCAGTTACGAAAAAATATCCGTCAGGATTAATTGCCATAGATGTGGGGCTTTGGAAATTGATTAAGGCTAATGCTCTTCCCTCACCCTCAGTAGCGTCTAATATTATGATATTATTACCTCCTTGATCTACTATGTACAGATAGCCCTCATGGTCCATCATCATTAACGAAAATTTTGAGGTGTCCTTGATTGCTGAATCTGTAATTGGGATAAACTCAAGATAACTTCCATCCGTATCTATCTTATGAACTCCCGCATCATCTCCATAATCAATTTCAAGATTTCGGTGTTCTAATACGTATAATATTCCATCTGGATCAATTACTATGTCTGCTGGTAATCCAAAAACACTTTGATCTTCTATCTGAAAATCAGCTGCGGGTTCACCTGTTTTTGTAAATTTTTCAACGCCTATAAAATCCCACCACTCCGTGACGTAGATATTTTCATTCTTGTCCAAAGTTATACCGTGTGGAGATCCTTTCAGTTCAATTGTTTGTACAAGTTGCCCAAGAGGGTTCAGTATCTGAATTCTTTTGTTTCCATAATCTGCAACGTAAATGTTTCCAGATTCACCCACTGCAATATCAGTAGGTTCTGAAAATAATTCTGAGTCAGGTCCTCCTATAACACGTATTAAATTCAGTTCCTTGCGCTGATCCCAATTAGATGATTGAGATTCCTCAAGTTCTTGAGAACCGACTTGACCCGATGCCGCTATTGGAAATATTAGTGCAGATATCATGGCAAAAACCAGCAATAATTTTAAATTCACATTACGTGTTTTTCCCACTTTAATAAAAGCCATTACAGGATCAGTTTTTATCAAGTTGAAATTAATCGTTATTATGGAAGAAGGGGAAAAAATACAAGCTCATATTCTTTCAGTTTGGAAAGAATCTAGAGAGTTTTTTAGTGGGCGTGGGGCTGAGATTATGTTAATTCTAACCGATAAGCATCTCATGTTTATTAAAAAAACCGAATCAAAAATGAAGTGGTGGGGTGCCAATACACAACGCCAAGTTGTAAAATTTATTCAAAACAAAGATGTTATGGTTATGATTGATGGTTACACGGAAGAACATCTTAGAACAGATTTAGAAAATAAAAAAAACCAGGAGGTTAGTTTTAATAATATTTTAGATATTGATGTGAAGGAAAAAGTGTGGGGAAGTGTGTTATTGTTGGAAATTCTTGAAGATGAAGAAAGTAAAAAATACCAGTTTTCAATTGTGCAAGATTGGGTCAAATATCCATTAAAAGATCCTATAAAATACATGAAGGTGGACTGGAGTGGTTTTATAAAATACGTTAAAGATAAACAGTTGGTGACCGAGTAAAATGCTTAGAGAAAAATGTGCGTATTGTGGCGATATGACTGACATGCCATTTGAATGTAATTACTGCAAAGATCCATTTTGTTCTGAACATAGACTGCCAGAGGATCATAGGTGTGTGAAGCTTTCTCAAATCAGAGCAAAAAGATTTGGTGAAAAACGTAAAGTTATTCGTGATGGTGGGACTGGAAGAAAGAATGCGTTTAGAAAAATGCTAGGAAGGTTTGGTTGATCAGTAAAGTGACTTTTTTGGATTGATTTTTGCACGTCTGGCTTGATAAAATAAGGCGACTGATAATGCAAGTAAACATAATGCTGTAAGTGCATGTGGGATAATCAAAGTCAAATATCCAATACCAAAAATAACCATAGTAATTCCCTGTATTGTTAGTTTTATCCATGATGTAGATTTTGTAATACGAAAAATTATTTCTATGATGAAAAGTGCCCCGACTGGAATAATTGTAAGTATCAAAAATTCAAAGATATCTACGTCGATGTGTGACATATTGGTTCTATGTTTATCGATTATAATTCCTATTGGTTTTCCCAATGAATTTTTACAGCAGAATTTTTTGATATTAAATCTTGAGCGTTTTCGTATGGTAATGTTGCTATATCTTCTGGTTTGAAAGGACCATATTTTTTTGCATCTGCGCCAGACATTTCTTCTACTTCCTCAAGAAAACGTACTGCAATTAGCTTTGTTTTATTATTTTGTACAATTGACTCTAATAATTTGGCTTTTCCATTAAGAATTCCAGAAAGAATTACTTCCTTTCTTTCTATCATTTCTTCCTGAGAGTTCAGAATGTATTTTTCTTCATCTAACAATGCAGAATGATCTGTGTTGTTTAAAATTGCTTTTTCTAATCGTGTTTTAAGAAGAGATGAGGTTAGTTCGGTGAGCATGCCCATCAATGCTGTCTTGATTTTTGCTTCATGGCCATCATATTCTTGACTTTTCAGGTTTCCAATTAATTTTGAAACAGAATTGTAAAGAGTCAAGTCTATTTTTTGAATTGAGGTGTTTTCGTATTCCTGTAATACAATTGAATGAAGAGAATTCACATTGATTTGGTTTTGTTCAGACATTTGTTTTCTCCTAATAATCCTTAAATGTTGGATTCATTGTGTTAGCTGATAGATAAGTAAATGCCATATAAAATGATAGGGGGAAAAGCAACTCATATCAGATATTCTCCTGAGGAAGTCTTTGCAAAAATCAACCAGGATGAGGTTTCTTTTATTGATTTACAGTTTACTGGGCTCACTGGCAGATTTCACCATACCACAATTTCTGCTAATACCTTTACTCAAGACCAAATGGCAGACGGTCTGCCAAAACTAGATGGTTCATCAATTGTCGGATTTGCTTCAATAGAGGATTCTGATCTCATTTTAAAACCAGATCCTTCTACGTATTCTCTCATACCTTGGGCATCTGATAAGAAAACAGCACGGTTACTCTGCGATGTTTATTGGGGAGGAGGTAGAGGTAGGTTGGACTATGACCCAAGAGGGATTAGCCAAAATGCAGAAAAATTCCTCGAGTCACAAGGATTTGACTATAGTTTGTGGGGACCAGAGGTAGAATTTTTTGTATTTGATAAAATTCATTGGGATGTTTTAACACCATACAAGGGACAATCATACTCTATTGAATCTAAGGAAGCCCCATGGAATCAAGAAGGAGATGGATATCCTATGGGTCTTCAAGAAGGATATTACCCAAGTACCCCATCTGATACCTTAACGCCTTACAGAAATGAGTGTGTAAGCGTGCTAAATGATAATTTTGGAATAATTTGTGATAATCACCATCACGAAGTTGCTACAGCTGGACAGTGTGAGATTGATATCAAATATGATTTTCTTACAAATGCTGCAGATGGTGCTCAAACTTACAAATATGTTGTACGTAATGTTGCACAACAATTTGGCAAAATTGCTACAATGATGCCAAAACCAATTTCAATGGATTCTGGATCTGGAATGCACACCAATGTAAGTTTGTGGAAAAATAAAGAAAATGCATTTTTTGATGTAGATGATAAGGATGAGCTTAGCCAAACAGGTCGTTATTTTTGTGGTGGAGTGATTAACCACGCCAGAGCGTTAACAGCAATTACAAACCCTACAACCAATTCTTATCACAGATTAGTTCCTGGATATGAAGCACCGGTCTATATTGCTTGGAGCACAGGTAATAGATCTGCTACTATCAGAATTCCTGCACATTTCAAAGGTGAAAAATATTCATATCTTAAAAGATTAGAGTATAGAGTTCCTGATCCATCATCAAATCCTTATCTTGTTTTTCCCGCTGTGTTAGCAGCTGGCTTGGATGGAATTAAAAATAAAACTGAGCCTGGAGATCCAATCAAAGCAGATATTTACAAGATGTCAAAATCAGAACGAACAAAACATGGAATTAATGTTCTGCCGGCAAATTTGGGTGAAGCTCTTGATGAGCTTGAAAGTGATAAAAAATTCTTAGAGTCAATTTTTTCTCCTAAAGTCATTGACAGGGTAATAGATTTAGAGCGTCGAGATCAAAAAGAAATTTCAATTAGACCACACCCACACGAGTTTTATCTTTACTTTGATGTGTGATTTATTGGTATAGTGGCGATTCAACAAGTTCGTATATAATTATCAAACTAACTGCGATTAGCCCAAACCCACAACACATCAGCACGCCGCGCCTTTTTTCTGACGTTATAGATTTGTATAGTAATATTCCCCCAAAAAGTCCAACAGATAAAATTCCGATGCCCTTTAGTGATAGTTCCCATCCTTCACCCACAACTAAAGGATAAAAAATTCCAGATAATAGAGCAAAACATACTATCAAGTAGACGTATTTTACACCTGAAATAACGAATTTCGGGGTGTTGGTTGTGGTTTCCATATTTTCATTTTTTTGGGAAATCTGAACATCATTAGGTGTTTCCTCCACAAGTGTTGGTTCCTGTTCAGTAGATTGTTTTCGTTGCTCTTCCTGCATTCTTTTTCGTTCCTGTCGTCTTTTCATACGTTTCCATTTAGTCATCTAAATTCCACACCATCAATGATTATTAGAAATTACCATCTAAAGTTTTTGTTATTATAGAATAAGGGGTTTACATCATTCCGCCCATATCTGGCATACCCATTCCTGGTGGCATTCCACCCATTCCACCCATTCCTGGTGGCATTCCACCACCTTCAGCGCCTGGTGGGGGTCCTGCAGATTTTGCGGTTGCAATTACATCATCAATACGTAAAAGCATACATGCTGCTTCAGTTGCAGCTGAAATTATTTGATTTTTAACAGCCAAAGGTTCTACAACATCACCGGTTTTCATATTGAGAACCTTGCCTTTTATGACATCAATTCCAGTCCATTTGTCTCCTTTTAATTGCCTTGAACGAAGTGAGGCAAGAGTGTCAATTGGGTCCATTCCTGCATTTTCACTAAGTGAAAGTGCGATAGATTCTAAGCCGTCTGCAAATTTTTCCGCAGCTAGTTGTTCACGACCTTCAAGTGATTTTGCCCAATTTCTAATCTTGGTTGCAGCATATGTTTCAGGTGCACCGCCTCCAGCTACTATTGATGGTAATTCCATAACGTCCTTTACTACCATAAGTGCGTCGTGAACAGATCTTTCAACTTCATCAACAACTCTTTGTGAACCAGCTCTTAACAGAAGAGTTACAGATTTTGGATGTTTGCATCCCTCGATGAATACCCATCTATCCTCTTCGATTTTTCGTTCTTCAACTAATCCAGCTGTTCCTAAATCCTTTTCAAATAAATCATCAAAACTTGATACTATTCTAGCGCCAGTAGCTTTTGCTAGTTTTGTCAAGTCACTTTCTTTTACTCTTCTAACAGCAAGAATTCCTGCTTTTGCTAAATAATGCTGAGCCATATCATCAACTCCCTTTTGGCAAAACACAACAGTTGCACCAGAACCTACAACTTTGTCAACCATATTTTTTAACATTTTATTTTCTTCGTCAAGGAATGATTTCATTTGTTGTGGGTTTGAGATGTTTATCTTTGCATCAGTTTCTGTTTTTTCAATTTCTAGTGCAGCGTTGATTAGAGCAATTTTCGCATCAGCTAATTTTTTTGGCATTCCCGAATGAACAACTTCTTTGTCTAGTACAATACCTCGAATAATTGCCGAGTCTGAAATAGAACCGCCTGCTTTCTTTTCTACTTTAATATCATCAATATCTACAGTATAATTCTCACCTTGTTTTTCAGCAACAGCGGTAATAGATCTTACAACCATATCGGACAATTGAGAGGAATCTCTTTTTACCAATTTTGTTTGCATTGACGTGTTTGCAATTTTTAATAAGATTGATTTATCGTTAGCAGTGACTTGTTCTGCAATATCCTTTAGGTATTGTTTTGCTTTTGTGGCTGCCTTTCTATAACCATCTACAATGATGGTTGGGTGGACTTCCTGTAGCAAAAGTGATTCAGCTTGTTCCAATAATGAGCCAGCTAAAACTACTGCAGATGTAGTGCCGTCACCTACTTCATTATCTGTTGTTTTTGCAATTTCAACCAACATTTTAGCTGCTGGATGTTGGACATCAATTTCCTTAAGAATAGTAGCGCCATCGTTTGTTATTGTTACATCACCCAAAGAGTCAACAAGCATCTTGTCCATTCCTCTTGGACCCAGACTTGTACGTACAATTTCAGCGATAATTTTAGCTGCTGAAATGTTGTTTTTCTGTGCTTCTAGCCCTTTGCTTTGTGATGCACCGTCTTTTAGTAATACAACTGGCATGTTTGATTGTGTAGCTTGAACTGCCATAATGAGATCGAATCCGTTTCTCCTTTTTATATACTATATCATATGAGAAAATTCGATAGGTATTTTTTAATGTAGAAGATGATTGTGGATATTATGACTGATTCATCAAATAAAGAAGCTTATGAACGAATTTTCCAAAGTTTGGAGAAACATAATCAATGGTTTAACGACTCTATACCTCTGATTGCTAGTGAAAACGTGCCTAGCCCAGCCGTAAGGGAGGCAATAATATCTGATTTTGGAAATAGATATGCCGAAGGCTGGCCTGGAGAACGGGTCTATGCTGGATGTACCTACATTGATGAAGTCGAAATTCAATGCATGAATCTTGCCAAAAAGCTGTTTGGAGCCGAGTTTGCCGATGTAAGACCAACATCCGGGGTTGTTGCAAATCTAGCCATTTACTCTGCCTTCTCAAATCCGGGAGATGTGATGATTGCACCATCTATCCCCGCTGGCGGTCACATTTCACACGGTAAAAAAGAGCATTCCGGAACTGCTGGACTTGTCCATGGTCTGGATATAGAGTTTTTTGCCTTTGATAGTGAGGAAATGAATCTAGATGTTGATAAGACGAAAGCCAAGGTTGAAGATCTAAAGAGCCAAAATAGGCTACCAAAAATAGCCATGTTTGGAGGCTCTGTATTCTTGTTTCCTCACCCAGTCAAGGAACTGGCTGATTTTCTAAAGGGATATGATATCCACATCAATTATGACGCTGCTCATGTGGCAGGGTTGATAGCAGGTGGTGAGTTTCAGGACCCTTTGAGAGAAGGTGTGGATACTATAACCATGAGTACTCACAAGACATTATTTGGGCCTCAGGGAGGCTTGGTTTTAGCTTTTGAGAAAAACGCCGAGGTCATCAAAAAGGCAATGTTTCCTGGTCTAACCAGTTCCCATCATATCCATCATATGGCTGGAAAGGCAGTCGCTTTTGCCGAAGCATTAGAATTTGGAAAAGACTTTGCGGCACAAACCATCAAAAACGCAAAGGCTCTAGCCGAAGAACTCAATAATTTAGGATTCAAGGTTTTGGGTGAAAAGAAGGGATTTACCCAATCTCACCAAACTGTGGTAAATGTGCTTGATTATGGTGATGGTGGTAAGATTGAGGCTGACTTGGAAAAGGCGAATATCATTGTGAATAGACAGCTTGTCCCAGGTGATCTCAAGGCCAAAAGGCATTACATGCATCCTGGAGGAATCAGGCTCGGATCTTCAGAAGTTACTCGACTAGGAATGAAAGAATCAGATATGCAGCAAATTGCCTCACTTATCAAAAATGTGGTTATTGACAACAAAGACGCAAAGGAAGTTGCGAGCCAGGTTTTAGAGTTAAGAAAGAATTTCCAAAAAACACAATATTGTTTCGACAACAAGCTCGGAGCTTACGAATACGTAAAACTTCGATAATTACGCCTAAAAATAGGCATTTCTAGACAGAAAAAGAGCTAAAAAGTAGTAAAATAAGCTGTTTTTATGTTAAAACCCAACATCGAATCCACCATCCATGAATCCGCCTTCACCACCGTCACCTAAACCATCATTTCCTGCATCGTCCATGCCTGCATCGTTTGCATATTCCATTCCTTGAGGATCACCAGCGAAAAAATCAGACATCCCTATCCCCATCATACTAAACATCATACTAAACATCATCATGTCAATTATTCCAAAATACATCATTGTTGGAAGGAATGAACGTTTTTGATCCATATGATCTTTGAGTTTTTGCTTATCCCCAGATTTGTACAATGTAACCATCTGGCCCCATTCTTCTTGTAATTCGTGAATTCGTTCGTCTATTTCTTTAGAACCTTTTTCCGTTGTTGTTATCTCAATCTTAGATCCAAAAAGACCCTTTTTTTCATTGACTTCAATCAGTCCTCGTTCCTCAAGCTTTTCCAAAATTTTGTTCAACTCGTCTGGTTTGATTTTTGTCACTCTTGCAATTTTATCAAATTTTTTGGCACCACTTCTAATTGCACCAAGTATAATGACGTCCTTTGGTTCCTCTTCCATTTTTTTACACTATTTCATCAAGCTCTTAAATCTTTCAAGATGAGCTTTTTCGTAATCTAGGCACAAAAAGTATGTAAAAAGTATGCAAAAATGCCTATTTTTAGACAGAAAAAGAGCTAAAAAGTAGTAAAATAAGCTGTTTTTTAATAACCTGTTTTAATGTATGTGTAAGGCTCGACAGGAATCAAACCAACATCAACCAAATATTGTATTGCGTTAACAAATGTTTGATCATCAATTTGGTCATTTGCCCACCAGCCAGCAGTGTTTTTTACCCAAGCTGGAATGGTAGTAGAAGAATCAGATTCGACATCAGTGGGTGTAATAATGATTATCCCATTGTTGACCAACCATTGTATTGAACTAAGAAAAGTTTCATCTGGTATTTTTTCGTCATACCAATATCCTGCTACATGTTTTATCCATCTTGGAATTTCATCAGGTGGATCGTTATATGCAAATCCTACTGGTAAAATAGTAAAACTACCAATTAGAAAAACCAAAACAATTGTATAAAATAAAACCTTCAATGATAATATATCTTCTATATTTTATTAAATTATTTGTTATGGAAAATTAATAAAAATACAGTTTTTACGCCTAAAAATAAGCCAAAAAACATACAAGAATACCTATTTTTAGACAGAAAAAGAGCTAAAAACTAGTAAAATAAGCTGTTTTTTGTACTAAATCTAGGCGTAAAAGCTACCAAAAGCCGAAATGTGCGGTCTTTATGTGCTCCTGGAAGTTCTCACGTTTTATCCATGCATCACTTTTCAATGGATCACATTTTGGACATTTAACACGTGGTTGTTCCTGTACAATTGGTTTTGATTCTTCCGTGGTCTTTTCATTGCATTGGTGTGGCCTTTCCATATTCCTATCATACAATCTCCATTTTCCTGTATTGGAAAACCATTCTTGATCCCAAGTCAAATCATTAGATTCAATACCACATTTTTTACAAAACATTGCTCCCAAAGGGATTTTACTTTTTGATGGATTTGACCATTTCGGTAAATTTTTGCAAACCATTGGTTTGTTCCAACAACGTTCCGATGATCAAGCCGTCTGCTCCAGCCTTCAAAAGGGAGTTTGCGATTTTCGCACTTCTTATTCCTCCACCTACCATTAGAAACCCATCAAAGACTTTTCTGACCGTCATGACCATTTCTGGAGTCACGTTTTGCTTTGCACCAGAGCCCGCTTCAAGGTAAACAAACCTCATTCCAAGGAATTTAGCCGCCATTGCGTATGCAGCTGCGATTTTCGGCTTATCAAAGGGAATGGCCCTCACATTTCCGAAAAACCAGGCTGACGTCCCATCACCTATGACTAGATACGCCGTAGGAAGGGCTTCAAGGTTGAATTTCCTCACTAGTGGGGCGCCTAACGCTTGTGCTTGAGTGATATAGTATGGGTTTTCAGAGTTCATTAGAGAGCTAAAGAGAATGGCATCTGCTTTTGGGACCACGCCGGTGATGTTTCCTGGAAATAAAATGGTGTCCAAACGGGTGATTTTCTTTATAATTTTAACAACATTATTCATCTCAATTTGATCAGTTGCGGACGAACCACCAACCAGTATTGCTGGGGCTGCAGTCATTTTTTTACATGCCTTTACTAGTCCTTTTGCCATCTTTTCGACATCCTGGCTAGTCTTGAAATTTTCAGAATCTATTAGCAAAAATAGCACTGGTTTACCATGCTTTTTATGGCTTTTTAGGTGCCTTTCTACTTTATTTTTCATGATACCCATCGATAGTTAACTCTCATTAATACTTAATTGTAATAAAACTATACAGATTTGTATAGCTATGAGCACCACTGATAAATCTAATTTTAATATAATAATTCAAGAAATTATCAAAAAATCATTGTTTACTGAGCGACAAATTGAAATTATTCTAAAACAGAAGCAGTTGTTGGATGCAGAGTTTCCAGTCTCAAAAGGTGCATATTATAGGCAGGTTAGTCAGTCTAGACAGAAGGTAGAGGCCTTGTACTATTCAATTATCTTATTGCAAGGATTGGGTGTGATGTTGCCTAATGATGATGTGATATCGAGGCTGGTAGAACAGGTTACTGTGATAAATAATAATGATTTTGTGCCTGAAAACTACGCACAGATACTAGAAATCATTCATGGTGCTGTTAAACAGATGACTGGTTTGTGATTTTCCATAGTATAGAATTTACGAACGAAAGTTTGTGATATTCAAATCATGATTGATGTAATATGTGAAAATTTGTTGTCCTTTTATGATATATCACTTTGATGTTAATTTGATGTGATGTTAGTAGAAATCCCCGATCCTATAATCATTCTAGGAATTGTGTTGGGTTTTCTTGCCGGGGCTGTGACGTTGTTTTTGTATTCAAAATTACGGTTGGTTGGAAGTTTGCAGAATAACGGTCCTTCTGACAATCAGCGCCTAGAATACTATGAAAAACAGTTTATTGATATGAAAATACGCCTAGATGCCTTGAATTTGGATAAGGAAGAACCATTGGATGGGGATGAAATGGTTAAAATTCAGTCTGAAATGGTAAAGCCCGCAAGTAGAAAAGGGCGCCGTTCTAGGTCAATGATTCAGAAACATGTGCCAGTTAGCCGTGTTCCAAATATGAGTTCCGAAGATTCAGTAAAACATGTGTTAAAATTAATCACAAAAAAACCAATGACATCACGTGATATTGAAGTGACATTTGGTGGCAGGTCACGTGAACATGTTTCTAGATTAATGAAAAAATTATTTGATGATGGATTGGTTGAAAGAAATACCACAAACAGACCATACACATATTCAATTACTGATAGTGGTAAGAACCATATCGGTGAAGAAAACCTAGTTTATGCTGTTTCACAATAGTTGAATTATTGATGTTTTTGTATTAGGCGTGTAACCTGATAAGACCATTCTCGTCCAGTTCGTGTCCTCACAATCTTATTTTGTGAGTAAAATCTAGCCAAATATGTCGAAATTACACTAAGTTTTATCGGTTGTTTCTTCCTTTGGTGATATACTGCATCAGGCTCATTATACTCATCTTCGTATTTTTCTAGCACTGCTGTAGAGGTGAATTTGCCTGCTGGGAAGTAATTTTCGATAATATACCAAATTTTACCACCCAAAGTCTCCAGTTCTGGGGTTTTTTGGTCATCCTCCAAGTTCATGATATCCATTAATTCAAAGAGTTTGAGGACCTTTTCCCTGGTCACATTACCCTCAATATCGAACTTGTATTTGGCCCCTTCAGAGTCTTCCAAGTTTATTCGTATTTTCTTTTGCGTCATACCGAGATCAATGAGGATCTTATGTTAACACTTGAAGTGATCCTACAAGTTTTGTTAACAAACAATATTGTTAACATTGACTGCCTGGCCCACGCCTAGGCAATTTACTGATGTTAACATGCCTGGACTGGAAATCTTGGGGCAGTCTTGTTTTTCACGCCTAGACTGGAAATATAGGGGTGTTTTAGTGATATTAACAATGTTAATGGGGATATTCGCGCCTAGAGTCGAAAAAGGGGGGTGTTTTGAGCCTTTTTCCTTTAATTTTAACAACATGTTAACAATAGTGATTTCATACCCACACACCTACCTTTCCAGTGTTTCTTATTTTAAATTTTTTTTTAATGAATCAATAAATAATAAAAATTTATTTTAAAATTATTTTATTTTTTATTATTCATAAGAAATGAAGGTGTCTGGGGTGCGATCAAGACATGTCAACGAGAACGATCAATTTTGTAAAAAAGGATCGGAGGATCAGTTGAAGTGTAATCTATAAGTCTTGAAGATCTCAAAATGAGTGTAATAACAATGGACCCAGTGGACAGATTACTAGACAACGTAGATAGTGGTAAATCACTAATCAAAAACAGAGATGTATTACATTTTACATACATACCTGAAAGAATTTTGCACCGGGACAAACAACAAGAAATGGTAACACAATCATTAATCCCACTTTATCAAAAATCAATTCCATCTAACTTGTTGGTTTATGGAAAACCAGGAACTGGTAAGACACTTGTTGTAAAAAAAGTGTTGAAACAAATTCAAGAAAGGGTGGACAAAAACACATATCCAATAAAACTAGCTTACACAAACGCAAAACATGAATCTACACTTTATGGTTTGTTGGTAAGTTTAGGAAAACAGTTGGGATTAAAATCAAAAAAAGATTCTGATGATGATAAACTATTTCTTCCAGATACCGGCCTTGCAATCAGCGAAGTTTTCAACCGAATTCTTTACGTCATTGACAAAAACAAAATGAATACGGTTTTCGTAATTGACGAAATTGATTATCTAGCAGAACTTGTCTCCAAAACAGGAAAGGATATTCTATATTCAATCACAAGAGCAAATGAAAGATTGGAAAACGGTTCGTTATCATTAATTGGTGTGTCTAATGATCTCACCTTCAAAGAAAGATTAGACCCACGTGTAATTAGCAGCCTTAGTGAAGAGGAAATTGTTTTTCCAAATTATGTTTCTCATGAAATTACAGAAATTCTAAAAGACCGAATTCAAATTGCATTTGACAAAAACATAGTTGATGATGGCGCACTAAATCTATGTGCATCAATGGCTTGTGGAGAACACGGTGATGCTAGAAGAGCAATTGACTTGCTTAGAGTGGCTTCTGAAATAGCGGAAAGAAGCCAAAGTGTTACGGTTAATGATCAACACATCAGATCTGCATCTCAGAAAATTGAGGAAGACAAGGAAGTTGCAGCTTTGAAATCTTACCCACTTCACGAAAAACTACTTATCATAACTATAATGAAATCTGCCAACATTTCTACCGGAGAAGTATACTCTGTTTACAAATCACTCTGTAAGAAGACTCGCCAAACCGAACTCACACAGAGGCGAGTTACCCAAATGTTGAGCGAAATTGAGCTATCTGGCCTCATTTCAGGCAGGATGATACACCAAGGAATTCATGGAAATACCAAGAAATTCAGGCTCACAATATCACCAGATTTGGTCAAAAACACCCTAAAATCTGAACTCATATTCGAAGAAATTCTTTAAACCTATATCATAAAATAGACCTGATTTTGAATTCAAGCATGAAATGTGTATCATGTGGAATAGGATTCTTTTCCCCTGACGGTTCAGACAAATGTTCTAAATGTAGACCATCAGAGTCACACGGCTCTCATGGAGATGAACATTCATGTGGTTGTGGACATAGCCACTAATTATTTTCTTTACAGTTTGGTTAGGGCTGAAAACGTACGTATCACACAAATTCTGTATTTTGTGTATCTATCGTTTGGTTTCGATGCAGGTCCCAAATATTGCAGCTCGCGAATGTAATTTCCAATCCTCTGTTCGTTTGGTTCCAGTTTGTGTGCATATCTATTTCTAATTCTAGCCAACAACTCGACATTTTTCTTTACATTACCCTTGATCAACCCAGATTCTGTTAGGATGTCCATTTTCAAGTTTAATGTAAACAACGTACTGTCAATCGACTTTGAAGGAATGTTAAATCTTTTCTCTAAAATTCTGTCAATTGTATTTTCAATATACATATGGCCAACAATGAACAGATCTCGCTCGTTAGCTGTTTCTAAAATCTTTGCGAGTGCTGTATTAGATAATGGTTTTTTCATGATTATTCAAAATTAACATATGATTCAAGTGTTGCTTGATTGAAAACCATCACAGAAAGATCAGAGAATTCCTTTCCTTCCAACTGATCAACCATTCCTTCAAAACAAGTTTCGTTTTCTGTAGTTAATGCCTCAAAAACATGAACTTTCATCTTTGATGTTTCAAAACCATTTTTCTTTAGATATATGGCAATTTCAGATGGCATGAAATGCTTTTCTGGTTCACTTGGCCAAGGCCTTGGAATCACAATTGCGTTATAACCATCAATCAATGCCTTTTGCAGCTCCAACTTTTTTTCTTCGATTGGTGTGGTAACATGCATTGTAATCACTTTGGACTTGTCGGTCGGAACCTTTGCTTTTGCAGCTGCAACTTGAATCGAGCTGATTCCAGGAATTATTTCAATATCACCAAAAATTTCAATCAACCGATCTACAACCTCTGATTCTGAAAAATTAACATCTCCCGTAAACGGAACAACCAAAGTTTTATCACCCAAACTTTCTCGAACTTTTTGATAAGCTTCTTCTTGATTTTTCATCGTAATCTCATGTACTTCTTTACCTGAGAGCAACTCGGAAATTGTGTTTAGTGTATACTTGTAACCCACAACAACATCACAGCCTAAAACCACGTTTTTCACCTCATCTGTAACATAACTTGGTGATCCAGGACCAACCCCAATTGCGTAAATTTTACCCATATCAGAATCAGTTTTTTCCTCAATAAAACAGTTAATTTTAAAAACACATTTACGGTGTTTCCTGAGATTATACATAATGTCGATAGAAGGCAAAGTTGCCATTGTCACTGGAGCAAGCAGTGGTATTGGATATGCCACAGCAATGGCACTTTCAAAGGCCGGCGCCAAAGTGGCAATAGGAGCCAGACGAACTGACAAGCTGGCAGACCTGGAAAGCAAAATCCAAAGACGGAGAGGCGAAGTTTTCTCCCAAAAGCTTGATGTCACACAAAAGGACGATTGTAATGCCTTTGTTGATCAGGTAATGAAAAAATGGGGCTCGGTCGACATTTTGGTGAATAACGCAGGTTTGATGCCTCTAAGCTTCATAAAAAACCTCAAGGTTGACGAATGGGAGCAAATGATTGATGTCAACATAAAGGGCGTGCTCTTCATGACAGCTGGAGTTGTTTCCCACATGAAGGAAAAAAAGTCAGGTCATATAGTTAACATTTCATCAGTTGCTGGCAGAATTGTATTTCCAGCCGGCTCTGTTTATTGTGCAACAAAACATGCTATTACCGCATTCTCAGAAGGGCTAAGACAAGAGCTTAGCGTCCGCGCAAACATTCGGGTTACATGCATCGAACCGGGAGTAGTTGAAACCGAATTGCTGAATACAATTACTGACGAATCGTTGAAAAGTTTTGTCGATGGCGCAAAAACCATGCAAGGTTTAAAATCTGATGATATTGCAAACGCAATTTTGTTTGCCGTGGAATCACCAGACGGTGTGAATGTAAACGAAATTCTTGTAAGACCTACAGCTCAAGATCGTTAGTTCCATACTTTTCTTTCAAATCATCATAAAGCTTTTTTCTTTCTGGTAGAAGCTTTTTGTTTTCGTCATACATTTTTGTAAAGAAACATGCAAGGATTCGCTCATCATTTTCATCAAAAAACCTAACACTAAAGCTAGTTCGTTCTATCTTTTCCTCTTCAATGAATTTGGCTTTCTTTACCAACTCACTGTTTACATGCATATGACATGGACCGTCATTATCTCCAATTGTGATCCATTTTTCGTTTTGTTTGATATTGAGAGAATTTGACCGAATCTCGCTGGTCGCGGCGTTTGATTTTACAATTAGTAGGACATTTTCGACGCTAATAATGTCCGATAATAGCTCTTTCAGGCTCATTTTTTCACAATCAGCGCCAATAGTTGATCTAATCGCTCCTCATCTGTGGTCTCAGCTGCAATCAGCTGATCCATAGTCCAAGTGTCAACTAGTTGCTTGATCATTATGACTTTCTCTCTCGCATTCATGAATTACAGTTTTTTCTGTGTCTGATAAGATTGTTCGTTATTTTCTAGGCATGTTTTGTGATGTATTGTTAATGTATTGTTAATGTATTATATTGCAAAAATAATGTCATAGATAAATGATCAGTTTTAACTAAAGCTGCACATATTTGATTATATTGCCTAACGAAGTGAATGAAAGTATTAGTCTATACAAAGAATTGTTGAAGATAGCATCTCCAGATCTTCAGGAATTCACAAAAAATTATCCAACACATCCAACTCAATTTCAATTTAATGAAATAAATGAAAAATCTGTTGAAAAAATTTATGGTGAATTAAGGGAAGAAAACAAAATCATACCACGTCTGGAATTGGTTAAGCAGATAGATGGTCTTGGAGAAACTTGTACACCTTGTTGGAAGTTCTACATGACTCCTAGAAACCGTTCAGCAAAATTTTTAGATATAAAGTTAGGAAAGGAATTTGAGAAACATTTTGTTACTTTTCTTAATAGTAGAGGAATTCCTAGTGATACTATCAAAAAAGGAACACCACTAAACTATCCAGACGTTGAAATATTTAATGAACAAAAAACTGTTGTTGCTAGATGTGAGATTAAATACATGAGTGCACCGTTTTTGACGATCTTTAAGAACAATCCAGGAAGAGAATGTTATGAAGGATCAAATACACTAGATGTAGGAAAAAAAATTCAAA